>Ga0116192_1000101_pt1 | contig 68293 bp, 59 predicted proteins | sample AD_UKC113_MetaG_FD_89876 | JGI IMG/M metagenome (GOLD analysis project Ga0116192, IMG submission 89876) | Active sludge microbial communities of municipal wastewater-treating anaerobic digesters from Hong Kong - AD_UKC113_MetaG | ecosystem: Engineered > Bioreactor > Anaerobic > Digestate...
CCCGTTTGGTTTTTCATTTATTTGCCATGACTTGCGTGTTCTACTTGACAGGAGTTTTCGGAATGTTTCCGTGGTGGGCAATCGTATTGGGATATATTGTTTTTATCGGAATTGTCAATGCTTATAACTTCATGGACGGCATTAACGGCATCACGGGCCTTTATACGCTCGCCGTTTTATTGGCCATGTTGTATCTGAATGAACGAATAATACATTTTGTTTCTGTTGAATTTTTAATTTATCCGATGATCGCTTCGATCGTTTTTTTGTTTTTCAATTTCAGAACAAAGGCACGTTGTTTTGCCGGAGATGTTGGTAGTGTGGGTGTGGCTTTTTGGATTGTTACGATGTTGCTGTTGTTAATGATTAAAACCCACAATTTGATTTGGATTGGTTTTTTGTTGGTTTATGGTGTTGATACGGTGTGTACCATTTTTCATCGAATTTATTTAAGACAGAATCTTATGGAAGCTCATCGATTGCATTTTTTTCAAGTGCTGGCCAATGAACAACAAATCCCCCATCAAGTAGTTTCGCTTATATATGCAGGCGTTCAGCTTGTATGTTGTTTTTCAATTATTTATTTTTATCCACGAATTGGTTGGTGGATTTTTGTTATTCTTGCAGTTATTTTAACTGCTATTTATGGTTTGAAATTTAGATTGATGAAATATCCGAAAAATTGATAGACGTTACGCAACCAAAAATTTTTTTGAATGATTTCGGTATGCTGTACATCGAAATTGGATCTGTGAGAATTTCATTGTTAAAAAGAAAACATAAATAATAACAGAAAATCAGCAGAAGAAATTTGCGTTTATCAGCGAGAAAAAATACATCTCTCGCAGATAATCCCAGATGAATATCGCAGATAGGCGCAGAAAATCAGCGAAAGAAATCAGCGTCAATCAGCAAAAAAAAATGCATCTCTTGCAGATTATCGCATATGAATACGCAGATAGGCCCAGAGAATCAGCAAAACAAATCAGCGTCAATCAGCGAGAAAAAAATATATCTCTCGCGAATAAAACGCAGAGAATCAGCGTAAATCAGCGAGAAAGAATATATCTCTCGCAGATGATCCCAGATGAATATCGCAGATAGACGCAGAGAATCAGCATAAGAAATCAGCGTTCATCAGCGAGAAAAAATATTTATACCATTATGACAGAAAATGAAATATCTTATAAAATTAGAGGTGCTATTTTTGCTGTGTATAACAAAGTTGGTCCCGGATTATTGGAATCTGCCTATGAAGCAGCATTATCTTATGAATTAAAAAATGCTGGTCTTGAAGTTAAAACACAAGTTGGTCTTCCTTTTGTTTATGAAGATATTGCATTGGAAATTGGATATCGAGTGGACATTATGGTTGAAAATAAAGTGATTATTGAAGTAAAGTCAGTTGATCAGTTGGCAGATGTCCATTATAAACAATTGCTGACTTATCTGAAATTATCCGAGAAAAAATTAGGTATTTTGGTAAATTTCAATACAGACAACATTGAGGCTTCAATCAAAAGAATAGTCAATCATTTAGAGGAATGAAATGAATTTGTTCAGCATCAGCGAAAGAAATCAGCGGCAATCAGCGAGAAAGAAAAAATACATTTCTCGCAGATTATCGCGGATAAGCAACGCAGATAAACGCAGAAAGGAATCAGCGTCAATCAGCGAGAAAAAAGAGTTCGCCAGATTATCGCAGATAGGCGAAGAAAATCAGTGAGAAAATTTTTTACTTCATGATGACAGAAAACGAAATATCTTATAAAATTAGAGGGGCTATTTTTGCTGTGTAAACTCAAATCTATGGATTGAAAATCTTATAGTATTTGAGTTTAATAAATTCTGACAATTTTAAAATTAATACTCCCATAAATCGACTTCAAAATTGATCAATTCATTTTCTATTCTTTTTTGTTCTTTTCTCACTTCAACAGGTTCAATTACATAATCGAGCAGCATTCGGTTAAACATATTGCTATCGCCTAATAAATAACTTGAATAAAGTTTTAAAGAAAAGAAATCATCAAATGTCATTCGTTGAGTATCGTTCCCATTAGGGATAACATATTGTTTTGCAAGATAAGGACGCAATTCATCAAAGGCAAACCAGCACAAAACAGAGCCACGGAAATACCCCATCGTTTCTTTTGATTCTACATTATCAGGGTGTAATGCATACAAAGGAGCTATACCAATAATTTTTGAATACATTCTTGAGGTATGCTTATCGAAAAATGCCACTTCTTGAATTAAAAACTTTAATTGATTATGAACATATCTCATATATTGCTCATTTGAGATAGTACGTTGGTGGGTAATAGGATCAACTTGTATTAAATTATTAGCCATATCCTCATCAAAAGCAAAAGCTCTTGATAATTCTTCTCCATCTAATAATTCATCAAATTCTGGTTTTATATCTCGAGGATTTTTTTTGTATACATTTATTCCATTACAAATAGCATCTAACATCACTCTAAATAAGCTGCGGTATTCTTTAGAAGGACGAGTAGGAAAATAAAGTTGATAATTTTCTTTGTATCGCATATCTATAATACGATAAGTAATTCTCGACCATACTACGTCATCACTTCGATGGTTTATGATTGCAATGGTATCAGCTAACGCATCAAGTTCTTGAGTTTGAAAATTAATGTTTCCCTTCGTATCGAAAAAAGGAATTTGCTTTTGAGCTAAAATAGTATTTGCAGGTAACAATAATAATAAAGTTAAGAATACTCCAGAGAAAATAATATATTTTTTCATATTATGATTTTTAATAAAGTTCATTTATCCTAACAATTTTATAAAATTATATTTGTATTTGAATAGGAGATAAATTTCTTATTTTTCCATCGGGACCTACAGCCTTTATATTTTTAAAAGTAATATAGTCACCTCCTTCAAGACGGTCAATATTTTCCAGTTGTTTACTATTTAAAAGTGGACCTGTATTAGAAATAGCTCCAAATATAGTTACCATAGTAAAAGAGACAATATTGAATTTTGCTTGCACCAATTCATCTTCTCCGTAACTGGCTACCAATAAGACATTATTTCCCTTTAGCAACCGTTTGCTTATTGTTCCTTCTTGAATTAATCTTGTGATACCACCGGCGTCAACGTATTGTAAATAAGATTTTGGATCGGGTAGATATTTTACTCTATATGTGCTACTACCCATTTGCATTTCTCTTCCTTCTACTTTCGCATATACAAAAATAGTCATTTCTTTATCTTGAGTAGGATGGATAATAAATCTTCCATTGCTTATTTTTTGAGCCGTTCCACCAGAGGTACGAACAAAGATATTTTCTGCAGGAATGCCTGGAACTGATATACTAAATTTATTGTCGACACCTCTATAAACCACATTTAAATCTTCATTAGAAATAGTGGCTGATGGCTCGCCTACAATATAATCACTTTGAAAAGGATATTTCCGAATAATTCCTTGATTGTCTGTTAACTGTATATAGCCAGAATAGGTAAAAGTTCCTGGACGAGTGCATGTAATTTCATAAATTCCATTTGGGACTGGAGTATTTCCAACAAAATATTGGGGAGTTTTAGTAGAATCAACTGCTGAAAGAATAATCTGGGCACTATATTTTCCTCCTCGAATCACATAACGAGAATTTGGCACAACCAATGCTTCAATTTTATTAACTCTAAAATCAGAAATGTCAGTTTGAGATTTTAAATATTGAACTACTTCTGCTTCAGTCATTCTAATATCACTTTGATATTTTGTTAATAATGTTACTACTGCTGATACAGGCATCATTTCAAACATTGCAGTTTCCCATGGTTTATCACCAATAGGAGCGGTAGAAAAAACAGTTGCATACATTTTTTGTTTTGTAGGATTATTTTCTGATAATTGAATAATGAAATCCCGGTAAGAATCGATTTTTTGTTTTAAGATTTTACCATTCCCTTCTACCAATGCATATTCTCCTGGAATATCATAATTTTCTTTATTAATAATGTCCCGAGCAGTAGGATCAGCTTTTTTACCATCAGCCCTTTTAACAATTTGATATTTAAAATCTTGGAGATAATCAAACAAAGAATCAGATTTTTGTTTAACTAATATTGCTTTATCAAGCCACTCTTTAACTTTGGTTGGATTTTGTCGAAATTGATTTTGGAAATCATCATATAGACCGGTATTTCTTACGATTGAAGACTGTATAGTATTATGTAAACTATTATCGACCATTGAAAAACCATTTAAGACTTCACTTGATACATTTAATGCTAACATCGCTGTTAATACAAGATACATCAAACCAATCATTCTTTGTCTGGTGGTTTCTGGACAATTTTTTGAAGCACTCATTAGTTTACTGAAATTAAGTTACATGTTAAGTTAAGAAAATAGCATTAGGTTAGCTCAAGGCATTCAGCATATTGCCATAAATATTATTTAATTCAACAATTTTTTGGGATAATTTTGTTGTCTCCGACTTATATTCTTCGGTTTGCAATAAAATATCATTACTTACAGAGTTGATTTTCTGCATATTATTTGAAATATCTTTTAATTCTTCGTTTGTATTTTTAAGATGTTCATTTTGTTGAGATATCTCTGTAAGTTGATCTTGTATATTTTTCAATTGTATTTCATAAATAGTATTAATGGAAGCGAGGTTCTTATTAATTGTTTGAAGAGATTGTTTTGTTTCTTCTTGTTCTTTTTCCATTTCAATTTTTGAGTTTTCATAAACTACAGAAATGTTTTGTAAAGCATCTGTAAACTTCTTTTGCTTTTCTATCAGATTGAGAGTAGTGTTTGAAGCAGACTCAATGTTTTGAGCGAATTTTTCAGTAGCATCAACAACAGTCGAAAGAGAAGCAAGTTGCTGTGCAGTTGTAGATAGATTTTTTATTCCTTCAGATAATTTTTTTATATCATTTTCATCGATTGTCTCAGAATAATTCAAATCTACGTGTGGAAGAATATTTTGTACTGCAAGGTTTCCGCCTTGAAAGCGTGGCTTTCCACTATCGAAATCAAATAATTTGTCCCAATCATATTCTTTAAAAGGTTTGTCAAAAGCACCAGAAAAGAAAATCAGTGATTCACAAATCATTCCTGCACCCAAAATGAGATTTGCATGAGGTAAATGCAGTATTTTAAACATGGCTCCTAATATTACTATTGAGGCTCCTACGCTGTAAGCCGCATTAACTACTTGTTTGCCTTTTGGTGAATTCCACCATGTTGAAAAAGATGCCATAACTATTTTTTTAAGTTGTTTTAGAAAATAATTAAATTATTCTTTTTTAATGTATTTTGGAAAAGCTAATCCCCATTATATGACCTTACACACCTAAATCCAATGTAAGGACGGCTTTCATATTGGTATTCATAAGTTCTTGTTCCACATTGTAAATAATAAGCAATGTCTTTCCATGAACCTCCTTTTACCACTTTACGTTTTAGTACATCTGGGTCACTATTTTTAGCATTATATTGAAAACTGGGATTAATATCGTATACCAAATTATTACTTGATACGTTGTAAGCGGTTGATGTCCATTCGGCAACATTTCCAGCCATATCGTATAAGCCAAAATCATTGGGAAGAAATGAACCCACTTTCATGGTAGTTGTTCCTGTATCTTCGGTGTAGTTACCTCTCATAGGTTTAAAGTTTGCCATAAAACAGCCTCTTTTGTCTCTTACATAATTTCCACCCCACGGATAAAGTGCCATTGGTTGACCACCCCGTGCAGCATATTCCCACTCGGCTTCAGTAGGTAAACGGTAATCTTGTGAACCTACTTTACTTTTACTGTTAAATAAATGTGTCCGCCAATGGCAGAAGGCTTGAGCTTGTTCCCAGGTAACGCCCACTACGGGATATTGTGCAAACCCCGGATGAGAAAAATACATCTGCATTTTGGGATCATTGTAAGCATATTGAAAATCTCTAATCCACATAATAGTATCAGGATAAATATTGACTATTTTGGTAGAAATTAAATCTCTTCGAGTTTTCAACTTTCGTTCAATAGTCTGATGATGAATCACGCCATTTTCATCTACAAATGAAGTATCCACTCTGACTTTGGCTTCAGCAGGATAAGCTCCTGTATTTACATCATATTTGTTTTTTGCCAACGCAGCCTGATCATAATTAACCCATCCATATTTATATTTTAGTTTATCGGGGTTAATTTGTTTTTTTGTAGAAAGTTCATTTTCACTTTCATAATAAAAAGACTTTAAAATATCAGTTATTTCTTCATCTTTAGAATTCCATGGAATTTTTACTTTCCAATTTAAAGGAGCTATTTCAGGTGGTAAATCTTCTTGGTTTTTTAATTTCAAGCGAAACTCGTCTCTGCCACCCATCACTAATGAGCGAAGTGCGATAGAATCACGAACCCAATTTACAAACTGCTTGTATTCATCGTTCGTTATTTCTGTTTGATCCATCCAGAAAGCATCTACCGTTACCTGGATTGACTTGTCGTTGATTGCTCCAATTGCAGATTGATCATTAGCTCCCATTAAAAAAGTTCCTTTTTTGATAAGAACCATTCCATAAGGATTTGCTTCATGAAAAGTACCTTTGGTTCCTATTCCAACCAATTCACCTGCAGGCTTATTGCACCCGATAAATAATAAAGAGCCTATGCAACTAACGATAATAAAGGAAAGAAATTTTTTCATTCTTGTATGTTTTTAAATAAAAAACTTGTAGATCAAATTAAAGTTATAAAATACGAATACTTTTGTGTTTATGTTTTGCTTTATTTAATTTAATATCAAAATTATAGGCTATTAAAAATTCATGCGAGCCTGAACTTCCTCGAATTATCTGCGATACAGGAAGATCGTAAGAATAGCCAATAATTAAACCAGCAATAGCATTAATCCCTCCAAATAATACGACAGCATCTTGAAAACGATAAGAAAGACCTCCCCAATATTTGCTATTATATTCTAAAAAAGCTGATATATCTACCTGATATGAGTTAAGATCACTTTTAAACAACAAACTTGGTTTGATAATATATTTTGGATCATTCAGTATCCAATTGTAACCACCTGTTAAATAAAGAGTTCCAACTTGTTTATATGCTAAATTTTCTCCCCAATTAATTACTGGTTGATTTAAATGAGCATAAGAAAAACCAGCATAACCTTTTGTATTTGAATACCAAACACCCAAACCAACATCAAAACCAATTCCTGAGACACTTGTTGTAGGAATTAAAGGATCATTTGACTCATAATATTCACCTATTGTAGGGAAATGAACACTATCTCCTTTAAATCCAATGTCCAGAAAACCTAACGAAGCTCCAATACTTAAAATTCCTCCTGACAAGGCTTTCTTAAAAGCATATTGAAAATGAAAATCCAGATTAGAAAACAGTCCTATATTTTCATTAACTATCTGAAGCCCTATACCATGTTGATTTGAAAACAAATTTACAGGGGAATTAACGTTATAAAAGCTTGATTGCCCTGCATTTGGAATTCCTACCCACTGAATACGATGTTGCCACGAAATCTCCATCATTTCATTTTCTCCTGCCGCTGCAGGATTATAAATTGATGGGTTAAACATATATTGACTTAACTGGGAATCGGTTTGGGAAACAATGACACCTATTGAAACAAAGGAAAACAAAATTAGCACCACAATTTTTTTCATAGGTTATATTTCCTTTTTGTCCCTTCCCATATGTAAGAAAAATGACTATTCTCTTAAAATTAACTTTAAATTAACAAAAAAATTGTATCCTCTTATTTTTTTGTTTTAAAGTTTTATTCCAGCAAAAATAAGTATAGTTTTTTTTAAAATAAAATTAGGATTAAAAATTAATATTCATCTTCATTGAAGAAAAAATCTTCTTTGCTAGGATAATCAGGCCATATATCTTCAATTGATTCGTAAATTTCTCCTTCATCTTCTATTTCCTGCAAATTTTCAATTACTTCTAAAGGAGCTCCTGAACGAATGGCATAGTCAATTAATTCATCTTTGGTAGCTGGCCATGGGGCATCTTCAATTTTAGAAGCTAATTCTAATGTCCAATACATAGATTAAGTTTTTAAAATTGTTATTTCATAATAACGCGCAAAAATATATAAAAAATTTTCAGTTTACTTCTTTTTTTCACAAAAAATATCTTTTATCCCATTCTGATAATTAATAAAACGCGATAAAGCAAAAAAATAATCAGACAAACGATTGATATATATTAAGATGCGTTTATCAACCATTTCTTCCTGATTTAAATCATAAAGTCTTCGTTCGGCTCGTCGAGCGACAGTGCGGCAAATATGGCTTATAGCAGCAACTGTGGTACCACCGGGTAAAATAAATTCTTTGATAGGAGGCACTGCTTCGGTGAGGCGATCAATTTCTTGTTCAATAAAAGTTATTTCTTCGCTTTCCAAGAGAGAAGCTTTGGTCAAAGGTATTTTTGAAGTATCGGTTGCTAAATTTGAACCAATGGTAAATAAATTATTTTGAAGCCGTTTTAAATAATTCAGGTTTGATTCGTCTAGTGAAAATGTCATTAATAGACCAATAAATGAATTTAATTCATCAATAGTTCCATACGCTTCGAGGCGAACATGATTTTTCGGTATCATTGTGTTGCCACGCAAACTTGTTTGTCCCTTGTCACCTTTTTTAGTATATAATTTCATTTAAAAATAATTATATTATACAATCTCAGCATTTTGTGAAAATGAGAAGAAGTTAAAAATTTAATTTTTGTACTCAAAATACCAATCTGTCTTTCACTACTTTGAAGTCAGTCTTTTGTTTTGCATTCCGTTAATTTTTGTCTATCAAACCTTATGAAATCCTTAATCTTCATAACGGCTGAAATTTCCCTTCCTTCCAACCTTATTATCTTATTAGATAAGTCGTTACTTTCTTTCAATTTGCATTTTTAATCTGTTGTAAATAAGGTAATGAGGTTTGTTTAACTCGTCGATCATTTGTTATTAAGGTTGTAAGCACGATAAGTATTCTTTATTAATTTGCTTCGTATTTATAATAAGGTAAAATATACTTTTCTTCTTGTTCAAATTAATGAATTTTATTCCTCTATGAGTAACGAACATAGCAATTATCTGTCAAACTTTTAAGCAAAAATCCAATTTCTTGTAATTTCCTTATGAAATATTTTCATCCCTGTTTGTGCTATTAAAATATCATGGGTTTTATTTCTACATTTTTCCTTTTTCTTAGTACGTAACAATGAATTTGATTTTTTGTTTATTAACTTTTGAAAAAATCTTGTTGTAAGTTATGAATTTAGAAACGTACTTTATAATGTTTTTTGTATAAGTGAGGATTAAAAAAAACAATCCCCGTATGAAAAAGATCAATTGTCGCTGTTACTTGTGGATTCTCTTTTATTTTTTTCCATGCTTTTTCCATGTCGGTTGACCAGTAAATATCATCAATCAATATAATACTGTTAGCATGTATCTTTGTTAAACATTGTTCGAAATAATTCAATAAGGCTGTAGAGCGATGATTGGCATCAATAAACACTAAATCCAGACTTTCGAATTCATCCAATGCATTTTTAAGCGTTTGATCAATATTTCCAACAACAATTTTGATATTCGAGATACCAAGATAAGAAAAATTCTCTCTGGCAATTTCTGCAACTTCAGAACATCCTTCTAATGTAATACAATTGATTTGGGAAGAAGCACTTGCCAAATAAGCTGTGGTAACACCCAATGAGGTGCCTAATTCCAAAACATTCTGAACTTTATTGTTTTCAGCAATTCTGAAAAATAATTGTCCATATTTTGCCGATTTTAATTGATGACGTGCAATTTCCCGAACAGTGCTGATTCTGTTATTCCCTGTACCAAAATCATTTATTTTAATTTTACTTTCATCGTTTAATAATTTTGAACGCAAAGATTCAATTTTTTTGAATATATAATAGGGATTTTTTTCTTCTATAATAAAAGAAATAAAATGATAGATAAAAGGAGAATGAACACCAAAACCGTGCGTATTAACGGCAGAATACCCAAAAATAATATATTTATAAAAATATCGGATTTGCTTCATTCTTTCTTTTATGTAATAACGAGAATGAAAGCTAATTTGTTATTCATTCCTTAGAAGGATTAAAAATTAGTCACACCATTAATATAATTTTGTAATGCACAAGATTTATCGAAAGTTTAAAACAAAGTAATAAAATTATCCCAATATTTTGGGATTCCCCAAAAACCGAATGAATAAAGTGTTTTATGTTTATGCAAAAAACTTTTATTTAAAAACGCAAATTTAATATTTTTGTTCAGATTAATTAATTCCATTAATTTTTTCCTTTAAAAATTATCAAGATAAACAATATTTGTTACAGAAAAGATTAAAAAAAATTTTAACTTTAAAACAACAACTATATTTAAATTATTGATAAATTTGTTTTTTGGTATTTTTTGTTTTAAAATTAAATCAATGATTGTTTATCCCAATGCTAAAATCAATATAGGATTAAATGTAATAGACTGTTTGCCAGATGGTTATCACTCTATTGAAACAGTGTTTTATCCGATAGGGCTCTATGATACATTAGAAATTAAACCAATAGAAAATGATAAACCTGTTTTTTCAACTTCTGGTTTAGCAATTGAAGGAAATCCTGAGAACAATTTGGTTTTTAAAGCTTACCAACTGCTACATGATAGTTATCATATTCCTCCAGTTAAAATTATGCTTGACAAAAAAATTCCTTCTGCTGCTGGACTTGGTGGAGGCTCAGCCGACGCAGCTTTCACATTAAAAGCTCTTGATCAATTATTTAATTTAAACCTCAGCATTCAGGAACTTGAGTCGTTAGCTGCAAAATTGGGAGCAGATTGTGCCTTTTTTATTCATAACCAGTCCGTCTTTGCTGTTGGAAGAGGAAACATTTTTAAACCAATATCTTTGAATTTAAAAAATTTTTATTTGCTTTTAGTAAAACCACCCATATCTGTTTCAACTGCCGAAGCTTATTCACTGGTAAAAGTGCGAAAACCAGAAATTTCTCTGGAGGAAAATATTTATAAACCAATCACAGAGTGGAAAAATTTAATAAGAAATGATTTTGAAGATACTCTTTTTGAACGTTATCCCATTTTAGCAAATATCAAAGAAAATCTATATAAGATGGGAGCTCTTTATGCTTCCATGTCAGGTTCAGGATCGACCATTTATGGAATTTTTGATGAAAAACCTAGAGAAAATAAAAATTTTAAAAACTTTTTCCTCTCTCTTATCCAATTAGCATAATATATAAAATTCATATATAATGTACAGTGAAGAATCAGGCAGCATGCAAAAGGTGTGTATTTTATTGGAATGCAAAATTTTTCTCACTGAAATTTTACCTATTCATAAATAAGAGTTCCCATATCTTTTGATTCCCATGTACTCTCCAAAATCGATAATCATTACGTTGTGTAAAGTTCATTTTTTGTCGTTTTTATTGTTTTTTACAAAAATAGCGATTCTTGAACTTTATACACTTTTTGGGGTAGGTAGTATTAAACTTTTTTTGAAAAGGATAAAACCATTTGAGATATTATGACATTTGCTAATCTTAATTAAAAAAAGGATAACCATTTGTGTAATCAATTTTTAAGTTTTGTATAAGTTATTCCCAAATATCAAAAATACATTATTGAAAATAATTTACGAAAATTTCACTCAGCAAATTTTTTAAAAAGTAAAAAAAAATTAAAAGATCAAAAAACGGGAACAATTTCTTTGTAAAAAATTGTTTTTATAAAAAAAATATATTATTTTTACATTGAATTAAAAAATAATTAGTTTTTGCAAGAGAGCATAAGAATTTTTTAATAACTATTTAAATAACAATGATATAAAAGGGTTCCTTCTTTTTCTGGGTAAAACCAGAAAAGAGGAACAAGGGCGTTCAATGGAAGATGAAACGTAGTTAAGCTACACATCAGTGTAGCTTGAATGGAGGATGACTCTTGCGGTTCATAGAAAACTTCTAATGAACGCCCCCTTTTTATCAGGAAATTCATATCAATTATTATTTTATTTGTTTTTAGATTTTTCTCCGTGTCACTCCGTGCCTCCTTCTGTGCAACTCTTTGAAATTTAATTTATTATAATACAGAGAAATATAAAATTTTTTTCTATCTATTTTACAAGAGACGTTTCATGAAACGTCTCTACAAAACCACAAACTATTGATTATCAATTAAATATTCAAAATCTTTCAAGACTTGCTCAGAACTCTAAACTTGTATCTCGTACCTCGAAACTCATTTTCATTTTTAAAAGCCATTTGCTATTAAATTAACTCAGAATTATTTTTTAAATTCCTTCATTATATAAAATTTCATCTAACATTAAAGCAATTTCATTTTCTTTAATTCCCTTTGCAAGCAAATGAGATTTATCTTCAAAAAAAGTATCCTGAAATACTTCCCAATTTTTCTGCAACAAGTTTAAACCCTTGCAATAGAATTCAAGAGCTTCAGATATTTTCCCTTGAGACCATGCAATATGTCCTCCATTTATAAAATCATATGCTACAGGAGTAGCAGCAAGTATTTTTTTTGAGTAATATTCGGCTTTTTTCAAATCTCCCATTACAAAAGAACACCAGCTAATGGCTCGCCATATTTTTATATCATCCCCATTTTCAGCATCAAGTTTATAATAAATATTCAAAGCTTCCTGATATTTACCTAACTCTACGTAACATTGTGCAATGTGCCTTTGAATGGTATATTGATTAGGATTTAAAAAATCTGCATATTGATAAAATTGTAAAGCTTTTTCTTGATTACCCAGCAAACGATAACACAAGGCAATTTTACGGATAGTCCATTCATCATCAGGTTGAATCATATCAGCCTTCAAATAAGCATCCAATGCCTTTTGCAATTGAGAAGTCTGCTGATAGGAATATCCCATTTTTTGATACAAAGAAGCAGAAGGCTGAATTTCGGATTGAAGTTGTTCAAATAAATCTAAAGCCTGTCTGAAATAACCTTTTGAAAAATAATATTCAGCAATGTTTAATTTAAAATTACTGTCTGCAGCCAGAATTTCAAATAAATAAGTTCGATGGAGTGACAAAGAAGTAGCAAACATATCTTCAAAATCATTGTGTTGAGGATGAAGTTTAAAGAAACGAAACAAATCTTGAATATACTGCTTGGAAATATTTTTTTCGACCGTTTCAGGTGATAACAAAGCAGTTTCTTTTTCCATTTCTTCTAACTGATTCGACTCAAGCTTAAAGGATTGTTTGAGCATATTTCTTTGTGATTCAGGCATTTGTAAAATGCTCAGACAAAAAGAATATTTATCGGAATTACACATGATATTGCTATTCACAAAAGCCGAAAGTAAAGTTTTTTCTTCTTCTTTGAATAATTCACTTATAGCAGAATTTTCAGGGTCAAAGGGTAAAAACCAGTGATAAAATTCAGAAAAAAAGGGAAAAGATTTCAACATTGAGAAAGTGCTCATATATACATCTGCACCTTCAAGCTGTAAATCGCTTAATTCCTGCAATTTATCAGAAAGACCACTTTGCTGAAGTATTTCTTGCCATTCAGGATTTTCCTCCATCCATTCATCAGAATTCAAAAAATTTTCGGCATCCATTTTATCTTTCAATAATGGATTGAGTTTCATTACTTCTGGAAGGATTTCCTCATGAAGTTTTTTGGAAATTTTTTCAGTTTCAGTAGTACCAATAATTTGGATGATTATATTTTGAAAATTTTCAACAAGATGATGATCATCAGTCATTAAAACTAAACGATTTCTTACAGAAGGAAAATAAGGCAAAAAAGTATTATATTTTGCCAATATAAAGCATAATCCAACTAAGGCACGCTGTCTGGCATGTGAATTCTCACATTGAGCACTATCAAATAGCATCATGAGTTTATTTTCATCAAATTTTCTCCATAAATTCAAAGTAAGAGCAGAAACTATTAAAGATTTTTCAACACTTCCTTCATAATTGGCTTCCAGTATTTTTTGAAAAAGATTTTTTTCATCATCATCAAAATTTGTTGTCAACCAAAATAAGTTAAATAGTTCACCTAAAGTAGTTTCATAATTGGAACGTAATCTTTTCCATTCCACTTCGTGCAATTGGGAAGTTTCTAACAACAACGAAGTTTGTTTATGGTAATAAGAAAGAGCATTATAAATTGCTGTTGCTGTTTTATGATTACGCATGTAAGGAAAATAACGTTTTTGAGAATATTCAAAATTAGTAGAATTTTGAACTAATAATTCTTCCTTCACATCCGACAGCAAAACAAACAGATGTGCAATTAATTTTCGATAGATTGTTTCTCGCTCTGGATCTTTTGTTCCACTTACAAAAAAACTCAGGAGCAATTTGTAATTTTGTTCCAAATTGTCACATTTATCTCTAAATTCTCCTAATTGGGCTTCATTAATAAGAATTTTACACTTATCAAAAGCATTTTTCAGATTAAAGTTAGAAAGGAATCTCAACGCTGTATTATAAGTTGTTTCAATTTGAGTCGTATTCATAGAAAGTACACTTTGAGTGATCTTGATAATTTAAGAACAGGAATGAAAAGATAGTTTAATTTTGAGAAATCTTCTATAAATAAAATTTAGCCCATTTTACTAATTCTTTTCAAGGCATCTTCATCAATAATTTTTAGTTTTCGACCGTCTACTGCAATGATATGTTCATTTGCAAAGCTTGATAAGGTTCGGATAGCATTTGATGTTGTCATATTAGATAAGTTGGCCAGATCTTCTCTTGAAAGATAAATATTAATAGTAGCACCATCACCTTCTACTCCATAATTCTTTTTTAGGAATAACAAAGCTTCTGCCAATCTTCCACGAATGTGCTTTTGTGTCAGATTGACAGTACGGGTATCGGAATCAGCCAGATCAGAAGCCATTTCTTCGAGGAAACGATAACAAACAGCATTATTGTGTCGTAAAATAGATAAAAAAATGTCGGCTTTTATCATGTGCACAGCAGAATTCTCAAATGCTGCGACAGTGGTACTATTTGGTTCATTTGCTATAATGGCACGGTAGCCAAAATTTTCTCCCGGTTTAAGCATGCGAATAATTTGTGTTCGACTTCCAATGCCATCTTTAAAAACTTTTGCCTTGCCTGAAGCCAGGATCATCATGTGCGTGGGAATTTCTCCTTCACATTGAATTAACTCATTTTTTTTGAAACATTGAGTAATATAATTACTTTTCACAAATTGTCTTTCATCGGGCGTGAGCACATCCCAGACGGAAAACACATCTTCGATTGGTCGAATTTCAAAACCTTGTTTCCTTGTCATCACATTTTAAAACGAATATGTTTGACAATAATGTTATAAAGCACAAATTTAATGATTTTTTTATCACTATTGTACTAAAATGAAAAAACATTGACGTGCACTCAAAAAATAAAGGGATAAAATATCATAAAAAATAAAATGTTAGCATATTTTTCCGTTCACTTTTAGAATCAAACAATATTTTTCAAGTTTTATAAACAATAAAAAATTTAATTACCTTTGTTGGCAAAAGTTAAATAGATTTGAAAAGGAATGAAAAAGGCATTCTTACTTGTTATTATTTATTTAAATAGTTTTTATCTGTTTTCTCAATTGCCGTTGTTTAGCGATTCCACTATCATAAGCCTTCTTACTTGTTCGCCGGGGAAAGAAGTTTATGCTAAATTTGGGCATACTGCCATCCGGCTAAATGATCCTTTAACAGGTAATGACTTAATTTTCAATTATGGAGTTTTTAGCTTTGATACCAAAAATTTTTATCTGAAATTTATCAAAGGAGAAACAGATTATCAATTAGCCGTTTACGATACACAAAGTTTTTTACAAGAATATATAGCTCGCAATTCTATGGTGTGGGAACAAATTCTTAATTTAACTCCACAAGAAAAGAAAAAACTCATTCAATCATTATTAATTAATTATGAGCCACAAAACAGAATATATCGATACAATTTCGTTTATGATAATTGTTCCACTCGTCCACGCGATAAAATTGTAGAAGCTCTGGAGGGAGAAATTGAATATACGGGCTTTTTTGAAGAAAAAACTTTTCGTGACCTGATAGGAATATATACAGGTGAAAATAGCTGGCTGAAATTTGGAATTGATCTTATTCTCGGGGCCGATGCCGATAAAGTTGCAACGAGAAATGAAAGCATGTTTTTGCCTGAAATGTTAATGGCTCAATTTCAATCCGCAAAAGTTATTTCTAACTTTAACTCAGCAAGACCATTAATTGTTGAAAACAAAATTATTGTACAAAAAAATCCAGAAAAATTATCTCAAACTTTCCCTTTGTTTTTACCAATTTCTGTGTGCTTATTGTTGTTTTTGGTAGCCATAACTTGTACTGTTTTGAACAACAAACGTAGCTTCAGAGTTTTCGACAGCATCGCGTATATTGTTTCAGGATTAATGGGGTTGATTATTTTTTATCTTATGTTTTTTTCAGCTCATCCGCTGGTAAAATCCAATTTCAATATTTTATGGTTAAATCCTCTTAATTTATTTGCAGGAGTATTTTTATGGATCAGAAAAACAAAACCTATTCTGTTTTATTATCAAATATTGAACTCTTTGTTCCTATTTATTGCATTAATAGTTTTTATTCTTGGCATTCAAGAATTTAACATTGCTTCTATCTTTTTGATTTTGACGTTTCTTTTACGAACAGTCAGATGGGTCGCAACGACAAGAAAAGATTTCATCTTTAAGAATAACCTTAAATCTACATCAAAAAAATATTAAAAAAATTAGGGAACCTTAAAGATAGTGATTCAAGATTTACTCGAATAAAAAATCATTTGTTTAGGTGAAAAATTTAATACATTCATATTCAAAATTACATATTTTTCTGAAAAAAGAATCAATTCATTTGGCGGAATAAATTTGGTAAAACAATTGACTAATACCTTATTTATAAAAGGATGTTTAAATTTCAATACTGTTATAACGATCCATTTCTCCTCTGTTTTTTATGCTTACAAAAGGTTTCCCTGCCTTTTGTAAATTTGCAGTTGATATAGAAATAAAAGATAGCATAAAATGATTCATTTAAAATAATCTGTGTATAGATAATTGTTTATTAGTTAGTTCCAGACAAACTTAAAGTAAAAAAATAGATAATATGAGATATGAATAAAATAGTTAGCAAAGAATATCTTTCCCCTAATGTGGTCAAGTTTGAAGTGGAAGCTCCTTTGATTGCTAAGGCAAGAAAAGCGGGTCATTTTGTGATGGTGCGAGTTGGTGAAAAAGGTGAACGTATTCCTTTGACTATTGCTGATGCAAGTATTGAAAAAGGAACTATTACTTTGATTGTACAAAAAGTTGGTTTTTCAACCATAAAGTTTTGTAATTTAGAAGTAGGTGATATAATTACTGATTTGGTTGGTCCATTGGGAAAACCTACGCATATCGAAAAATTTGGAACGGTTCTTTGTGCTTGTGGCGGTGTGGGAACAGCCCCGATGCTTCCTATTGTTGAGGCGATGAAAAAAGCTGGGAATCGAGTAGTTACTGTTTTGGCTGCCCGTACCAAAGAATTGATTATGTTGGAAAACGAAATAAGAAAGTTTTCTGATGATACGATTATTATGACTGACGACGGATCTTATGGCAATAAAGGTCTTGTAACAGCAGGAATAGAAATGGTGATAAAACGTGAAAAAGTTGATCATTGTGTTACTATTGGTCCGGCTATTATGATGAAATTTGTCAGTGAATTAACAAAAAAATATGACATTCCAACAATTGCTTCTCTAAATACTATTATGATTGATGGCACGGGGATGTGTGGATCATGTCGTGTAACGGTAGGCGGAAAAACAAGATTTGTTTGTGTAGAAGGTCCTGAATTTGATGCTCATCAAGTTGATTTTGATGAAATGCTGATACGTTTAAATGCTTATAAAGATTTCGAACAAGAAAAATTGAAAAAAATATTTCTCTGACTATGTGAAATTTTTAGATTTTTTTTAACAAATTATTTAAAACCGAAATCGATATAAAATACTACCTAAATAATGGATAAATATAGCGAAGAGAGAACACAATCGTGGCGAGTTGAATTGCGTAACTCGATGAAGCCAAAAGATCGAATGGAAATTCCGCGAGTAATAATGCCTGAATTAAATCCTGAATATCGTTGTCATACAATGAAGGAAGAAGTTAATTTAGGATTAACTCCTCAAATGGCTATGACGGAAGCAAAACGTTGTCTTGATTGTGCAAAACCCACGTGCATTGAAGGTTGTCCGGTTAACATTGACATACCAACGTTTATTAAAAATATTGAAAGAGGAAATTTTCTGGAAGCTACAAAAACTTTAAAGAAATCATCAATGTTACCAGCCGTATGTGGTCGAGTTTGTCCTCAAGAAAAGCAATGTGAAGCCCAATGTATTTATTTGAAAACAAAAAAAGCAGCTGTTGCAATTGGTTATTTGGAACGTTTTGCTGCTGATTATGAACGAGAAAGTGGAAATATTTCAGTGCCAGAAAAATCGTCAGCTAATCATATTAAAGTAGCAGTTGTTGGTTCAGGTCCTGCAGGATTATCATTTGCTGGTGATATGGCAAAAATGGGTTATGAAGTGGTGGTTTTTGAAGCATTGCATGAAATAGGCGGAGTATTAAAATATGGAATTCCTGAATTTCGTTTGCCCAATTCTGTAGTTGATGTTGAAGTTCAAAACTTGAAAACTTTGGGAGTTCAGTTTGTAACAAATTGCATTGTAGGCAAAACACTTACACTTAAAGACTTGGAGAATGAAGGGTATAAAGGTCTTTTCATTGGAAGCGGAGCAGGTTTGCCGCGTTTTATGAATATTAAAGGCGAAAATTTGGTAGGTGTAATGTCTGCCAATGAATATTTAACCCGGGTTAATTTGATGGATGCGGCAAATCCTGATGCTGATACGCCTGTTTTAAAAGGCAAAAAGGTGGCTGTGATAGGAGGCGGAAATACTGCTATGGATGCTGTACGTACAGCAAAAAGATTAGGAGCAGAAACAGCTATGATTGTTTATCGCAGAACTGAACAAGAAATGCCTGCTCGTATTGAAGAAGTGAAACACGCTAAAGAGGAAGGTGTTAAATTTATGATACTCCGTAGTCCAAAAGAATATCTTGGTGATGAAAAAGGTAGAGTTACTCATATGTTATTACAAGTTATGGAATTGGGCGAACCAGATGATTCCGGTCGCCGTTCTCCAGTGCCTATGCCAGGAAAAACAGAACTTATTGAAGTAGACGAAGTAATTGTAAGTATTGGTGTATCCCCAAATCCTTTGATTCCACAGTCAGTAAAAGGTTTAGAAGTTACCAAATGGGGAACGCTGGCAGTGAATAATGAAACTATGCAAACTACCATTCCTAATATTGTTGCTGGTGGCGATATTATTCGGGGTGGTGCCACCGTTATTCTTGCAATGGGTGATGGGCGACGGGCTGCTAAAGGAATGGATGAATGGCTAAAGAATCAACAATAATTCATTGCTCCTTCCCATATTTTTATTTGAAATAATTGAAAAGGAATCATTCAAAATCAATATGATAAGGTGAAAAATATTTTTCATTTTTACTTGATTTTATAATTTGATAATGATTTGAAAAATCAAAAATTTTATATCAATTTTGTGGTGCATTATTAAAAGAGTAAAGTTATAAGTAAAATCAATAAATTTTTTAACTGAAAATTTTTTAACTGATTCTGAGGATGTGGAAAGACTTTTTTTATTTTTCTAAAAGCCAACGAATAGGTATTATCGTATTGATTATCTTAATTTTACTCGTCGTAATTGCTAATTTAACTCTTCCTTTATTACCCAAAAAAACTATTATTGCGAATGATTCAACTTTTTTTTCAGAAATAGCAGCATTTAAAAAATCATTGGTTTCACAAGATAGCCTTCGTCAAGCAGAATGGGAAAAACGTTATCAGGAACGTTACCGTTCTTTTAAAAAATATACACCATATCCAAAAGTTACTTATCAACTTTTTAATTTTGATCCAAATACTGCTGATTCTGCTACTTTTGTTCGTCTTGGTTTAAAGCCTTATGTTGCTTCTAATATTTTGAAATATAGAGCTAAAAGTGGAAAATTTAAGCATCCTGATGATTTGGCAAAAGTCTATGGAATTTCTGAAGAAAAGTTCCAGGAACTATTGCCTTATATTAAAATTGATGAGAATTTATTTATTTCTTCAAATAAAATAGATGAAAATAAAAAAGAATCAGAAAAAATTTTTGCTATAGAATTAAATTCAGTAGATACAACACAATTAATGCAAGTAAAAGGTATTGGTCGAACTTATGCTCAGAGAATTGTTCGTTATCGAAAAAGTTTAGGCGGTTTTGTTTCCGTCGATCAATTAAAGGAAGTGTATGGTATGACACCAGAAAATTATAACCGAATTCTTCCTTATTGTGTCGTTGATCCTGATTTGATTCAAAAAATTAAAGTTAATACTGCAAATGTTGACCGCTTGAATCAACATCCTTATCTCAATTTTTATCAAGCCAAAGCTATTTATGAACTTCGACGAAAAAAAGGCAAAATCTATGACTTTAAAGAATTGAAATCGATGCCTGAGTTTTCTGATGATGAATTAGAAAAAATCCAACCTTATTTAAGTTTTGAATAATTATTCAATAATAAAAACGAGTTATGTTTTTCTATAATTTAATATAGATTCTTTTTTTATAAAGAATATGACCAATAATCCAATTAATGAAAACAAAACATAAAGCATAAATCAAGGAACCCAAATAATTTCCAAAAACAGGTGATAGCCAAACAGTATATACAAAATTTTTGATGGTAATCCATTCTCCATTATAAACGAAGCTTATATTCCCTAATAATATACTTAATATCCCTGCAACTACATAAATAAACAACGGATTAACACCAAACGATTCAAAGAACACACACCATTTCTTTTTTTGTTTTATATCAATAATCCAAATAAGCAAAGCAAGCAGTAATGAAGCAAAGCCACAAGTAACCAATACAAAACTTGATGACCAGATTTTTTTATTAATTGGGAAACCATAATCAAGTAAAAAGCCACTAAACAAAAGAATGGTTCCGAAAATAAATAATTTTTGTAATTTTTCTTCATGATTAGTTGTTTCCGTAATAAGTTTCCCCGCCCACACACCTAATAATACATGTGCCATACAAGGTAAAGTGCTTAAAATACCTTCAGGATCAAAGGCAATTACACTACCATCAGCCAAAGTTTCTTTGTACATGTGAGATGCTCCTAATATTGCTCTATCTACAACAGCTATTATATTATCAACACTAGCCTCGTAACTATGAGTACAGCCTAACAGAATCCAATAAAACAGTAAAATAAAACCAATAAGCCAAGGAATATGCTTTTGACGAACTAAAAGAATGATAAGAGTTCCAAAAAACGAGACTAACGCAAGACGCTGTAAAACACCTAAAATTCGTATGTTCTCAAACTGAGTAGCAGCTTGTAAAATTTTCTCACCTAACGGCATGTTGACACCATTCAGTTGATTTAATTCTCGACAAAAAAGACCAAACCATCCCAACATTAAACCAATTAAAAAGAGTAATACTGAACGACGTGTAAATTTCCAAAAAGTTTGTTTGGAAAGCTTAAAATCAAATTTTCGGTACGATAAATACATGGAAACTCCCATAATAAACATAAAGAAAGGAAAAACTAAATCTGTCGGAGTTAAGCCATGCCACTGAGCATGACGTAAAGGTGCATAAACATATTGCCAACTTCCAGGATTATTAACTAAAATCATACCTGCAATTGTAAATCCTCTTAAAACATCTAACGAAAGTAAACGTGCTGGTTTTATGGTAGTTGTGGTTGTCATATTTCAGAAATTTTTTAAAAAACTTTTACTTAATGGACAAAAAATAAAAGGTAAAAATCGGAGAAATGGAATTTTCATTTTCTTTTAAAAACTCAGGTCACAAATTTAAAAGAAAAAAACGAAACTTGTTTATAGAAAAATTATGTAAATAAATCATTTTTCCCTTTTGGTAAAGAAATAATAAATGTGGTGCCTTCATTTAACTTCGTTTTATAAGTAATACTTCCGCCTGTCAAGTCTATAATATTTTTTGAAATTGCCAATCCAAGTCCCATGCCGGCATTTTTAGTAGTAAAGTTCGGAACAAACAATTTGTTTTTCATTTCATCAGGAATGCCTACTCCATTATCTGATATTTTAATTGTGATTTTTTGATCCATTTCAGTAATCTCTACGATAATTTTCCCTTCCCTGTTTTCAGGGATTGCCTCCAAAGCATTTTTCAATAAATTATTAAACACTTCCATCATTTGATTTGGGTCTGCATATACATAGATGCCATTTTCTTTACCTAAAAAAGAAATTTTTATATGACCATGATTATTACTAAAAAGTTGAACGACAGAATGTAATAACTGAGCAATGTCTAAATATTCAAATTTAGCATCGGGCATTCGAGCAAACTCTGAAAAAGTACGTGCAATATGAGACAAATTGTCAATTTGCTCAATTAACATTTCAGTTGCTTTTGCAAAATAATTATCAAATTGTTCTTTATCAATTTGTTTAGTACGTTTCAGTTGCTGAATAGTCAATTTCATTGGTGTTAAGGGATTGTTAATTTCGTGAGCAATTTGCCTTGCCATTGATTTCCATGCCGATTCTCTTTCTGAACGTGCCAAAAGTCGAGCACTTTCTTCCAGTTGATCTACGGTGAGATTATATTGAGTTACTAAGTGACCAATTTCATCATTTAATTTATAATCAATTTTATCATTGCGTTTACCAATTTGCATCTCTTTTAATTTGTTTTCAAGCATGCGAAGAGGAGTAGAAAGCTGTTTTCCAATCAATAAAGTTAATAAAATAACCAGTATAATAATAACGAGATAAATTTGAATAATCACGGACATGAAACTTTCAATTTCATTTTTAATTTCATCTTGACTGAAAAATTGTGGTACAGCAATATAGCCAATTTGCAAATAATCACCATTATAAAAGTCAGTGTAGGCGACAAGATAATTTAATTTTCCAATTGATTCGTATTGACTGATATTGGGATTTTCTGAAAAATAAGGTTGTGGAGCAATTCGATTACTAATCAGCCCTTTATTAAAAATTAAGGGTTGTGAGCTTGCCATTAATATTCCATCATTGTTATATACATGTATGTCAATTTGATAAGTATATGAAAGATCTTGCAAATCAAAATTCAAAATTTTAACATTCTTTTCATTTAACTCTTGTGTCCAATAATATTTGTCCTGCAAGGCTTTTTGAATATAATTTTTTTTGGTTTCCAGATTTTGTATTTGTTCTTTTCGATATTTTTCCTGGAGAAAATTTACTGAAACATAAAAAATTCCGAAAAAACTAAGAAGTAAAAGAACGATAAACGAAAGTTGAAATTTTGCAGTAAATCCAAGACTATATTTCCCTCCTTTTTTAAGATATAAATAAATTTGCAACATCAGCCATGCAATAAAATAATAGGACAAAAAGGTATAAAGAAAATAAAACAGATAAGAAGAAAATACAATAGGCTGATTATCAGTGATTACCAAATAAGTAGTGCGTGTTGGCGTATAGACATAAAAAGTTCGATAATTCTGTTGAAAACTGTAAAATTCTGAAATTTTGTAAGGAAGCCAGGAAGAATTATTTGGAAAATTTACCAACCCTGTTGAGTAGACTAATTTTCGATTTTCATATCGAGCAATAGAAATATTGTATTGAGTAGAAATATCAGGTGCAGAACTTATTAATAAATTTGGAAAACTATAACTGCGTACATGTTGGCGTGGATAAAATTCCATAAAAAGAAACAAAGAATCACTTTTTAGAGAAGATACAGGAAAAATACCTAAATAAGAAATGTTTTTTTCATTGGGTTGAATATTAAAAAAATGAGTTTGTTTAATAGGTGTGCCATTTTCTTCAACAAAAGATTGATATTCTTTGTATAAAGCAGAGGTTGCGGTCGCTGTATTTAAATGTATTTCATATCTGTTCCAAAAACCACGTAAATAAGTATTGCTAATGTATTTGCTTGCTGATTGAAGAGAATCTTCATTCTGTAATAAAAAAGAAAAAGTAGTATCATTAATTAGTTGGGTATCTAATTCTTGGAGCAGGATTTCAGTCATTGGGTCATTTTCAGCAGTGCCATTAATAAAAATATTTTGAGCCAGAGTTTTATATTTATTCAGTTTTTTTTCTTGCTGAAAAAGGAAAGAATTTCCTATGAAAAAAACAGTAAAAACAAATAAATATATTCCTATTTGAAAATAAATATTTTTCCTTTTTTTTGAAAAAATAAAGAAATACAAAGGTGTACATAATAATATATAGGAAATTGTTACTTGCTTGAAATCAGTTCGTGAAATAAAATAAGTAATCAAACCCATGCAAAGAATAAAAAATAATTCATTTATAAGTGCAATTTTCAATAAGTGAGATTTTTTTATCCAGCGATGTATTTTGTAAAATAATAATCCAAAACCAATTCCCCACCCCAGTATGAGAATATGAATGGTAATTGTAAAAGGAGAAAAATCCTTGAAATTCAAAATATTAACTTGTTCACCAGAATGAAAAACAATCCCTTTCAGCAAAAAATATAACAAAAGAAAACATAATGGCAGTGTCAGTTGAAGTAAGAACGTTGTAAGTCTTGAAACTTTTCTGTTAATTTTTATATAGAAATAAAACAAGCAAATACTAGCAATAAAATAGCCTGTAATGATAACTAAATGAACGATAGAGCTTAAAAAAGGATGGGCTGCATATTGGAAAGGGCTGAAAAGATGATTGGCATATAAGGTTTCAGGAAAATTGAAATAAATACCTGCAAAAACAAACAAACCAATAATTAGAAAAGCAACAACAAAAATTTTAATATCGATGTTTTTTTTATGTAAAAATGATGGGAAACGAGCATAACAAATAAAAAAACATAAGAAAAACACAAGAAAAAAAATTAGTCCAAATTTTGCGAAATTTTCATTGTAAATGGGTTGCGAAGGTGGAACCAAAGAAAAAAGGTAATCTCCATGAGTACTGAACACTGCATATTGATCTAAATTGGAACCGATTGTGATACTTACACGTGGGTCCATTTCAAAACCTTTTGCAAAATTGTTAACTAACAACTGATTTTCAGAAGGAAAATTATTTTTGATTTTAATGAGCGATAAAAGTTTGTAGTGGTCAAAGTTTAATGATTGACTAACACAATAAGCATTGGGTAATTGAACAAAATGTAAATTGGTAGAATCAGATAGAGGAATGTTGTTTATTTCCAGATTATGATCTGACCAAAAAATCAGTTCATTATCACGAAAAACATAAAATGAAATATCATTATTGGGAAATGGAAGTTTGATTAGTGAATCAAAAGAGTTGTTTTCAATAAGTTGCTTCATCATTTTTAAGGTGCGTGAAGCTTTTAATTCCTTGCTAATAAGTTGATTTTGAAATTGATTAAATTGGATAGCATTTTTTGGAGAATTTCGATATAAATACTCGCAAATCATTCCTCCTGCCAAAGATAATAGCAGAATAAACAGTAAAACAATATTTGTTTTTTTCAACTTCATTTCAGCGTTTTTATGCATGGTGATAGTGTTCACCTTTTAAAATGGTCATTGCTCGATAAAGTTGTTCAAGAAAAATAACTCGCACCATTTCATGAGAAAAGGTCATAGAAGAAAGAGCAATAGTGTGATTGGCTTTTGGGTAAATTTCCTTTGCAAAACCATACGAGCCACCTACAACAAAAATTATGCGCTTTTTTGAAGACAAAAGTTTTTTAGAAATAAATTCTGAAAAACCAACAGAAGTAAATTGTTCACCTTTTTCGTCTAATAATATTACTTCGTCAGTGATTTGCAAATAATTAGAAATTAACTCACTTTCTTTTTCAACTATCTCAGGAACCGATAATTTCTTGGTATTTTTTATTTCTGGCAATGTTATCATTTCAAACGGAAGATAAAATTTTATCCTGTTTTTATAATCTTCCTGCAAATGTAAAAGATGCTTGTTAGTAGTTCCTCCAATTGTTAAAAGTATAAATTTCATACTGAGATAGTTGCTGTTTTTTTGGCTCGTTCTTTGATGTGTATTTTTAGTACAAATATATGAAAACTCTTTAAGAATGAAAAAGTTAAATTAGTGTGTCTTTACGTTTTAAAGTAGAAATAAGGTAGGAGAAGAAATGTTTTTCAGTTATAAATTGCAATTTATTATAAATTTATGAAATGAATGATAAAATAAGATTTATCTTTGTATGTGCTTTCGGGTATTTTTTGAGATTGGTCTTTTAAGGGATAAATCATTAATTAATTAATTTATTAAAAATTTTGAGAACATGAGAATCCTAAAATTACTTTTTATTTGCAGTATATTGTTTATTCCCAATGTGTTGCTATCTCAAACAACTGTTATTCCTTCTGATATCATTTCGTCATTTAACAATGGCGATGCCAGTCGATTGTCAAATTATTTAAATGATAATGTTGAACTGGTATTGGACAACAACAATAATGTTTATAGCAAGCAACAAACATTGACTATTCTTACTGATTTTTTCAAAAAAAATAAAGTAAATAGTTTTCAAGTTCTTCATCAAGGTGAGAAAGAAGCTTCTAATTTTGTTATCGGTACTCTCAAAACCTCAAATGGAAATTTCAGAGTCTATATTTTAATGAGAAAGACAAACAATAAAACATTAATTTTACAATTAAGAATTGAACCAAGCAATGAATCAAGATTACAAGGAACTGATTCCTTTATGGCTTTCTGAAGATATTGGCGATGGTGACCATACTACTTTAGCATGCATTCCTGCCGACGCAAGAGGAAAGTCAAGATTGATTATTAAAGAAAATGGTGTTGTTGCAGGAATAGAAGTTGCAAAGGAAATTTTCCATACATTCGATCCGGAACTTTCCATGACAAAATTTATCAATGATGGAGATGAAGTGAAAATTGGCGATATTGCTTTTGAAGTTAAAGGTAAAATTCAATCTTTGCTTCAAACTGAACGATTGATGCTCAACGTGATGCAAAGAATGAGTGGCATTGCAACCAAAACACGTCAATATGTAAAAGCATTAGAAGGAACGAAAACAAAAGTGCTTGATACGCGTAAAACCACTCCAGGTTTACGTGCGTTGGAAAAAGAAGCGGTCAGAATTGGTGGTGGCGTAAATCACCGCTTTGGCTTATATGATATGATTTTGCTCAAAGATAATCACATAGATTTTGCAGGAGGAATAAAGGAAGCTATTTTTCGAACCAAAGAATATTTGAAAAATAAAGGAAAAAATTTGAAAATTGAAATTGAGGTACGTAATTTACAAGAACTTTCAGAAGTGTTGAGTATTGGTGGTGTTGACTGGATTATGTTGGACAATTTTAATATTGAAAATACTCAAAAAGCTGTTGAAATGGTAGCAGGTCGTTATATGATAGAATCTTCGGGTGGCATTACACTTGAAACACTTCGTTCTTATGCTGAATGTGGCGTTGATTTTATTTCGGTTGGAGCATTGACTCATTCTGTAAAAAGTCTGGATATGAGCTTCAAAGCAGTAAATTTTTGAATCTCAATTAAAAATATTTTCCCAACGAAAAAAATATTTTTGTTTCTTCACATAATAATAAAAAAATTGATTATTGGCATAAATTTTAATGTATGCTTAAACAGTATTTAAATAGTCTTCAAACAACCTTTAATCAAGGCGATGCACGTGAAGAAAGTTATTATGAACATTTGAAGGATTTATTACTGAATTATGCCAATGAGCGTCAACTGAAAAAGGTTGATATTACCATTTTACCAAAACCAACCGAAGCTGGTAATCCAGATTTTCGCATCTGGGATGGTAAAAATCATATTACCGGCTATATCGAAGCCAAAGATCCTTCTGTTACCAATCTTGACAGAATAGAAGTTTCAGAGCAGTTGAAACGTTATCGAGAAACTTTTCCAAACGTTATCCTGACTAATTTTTACGAGTTTCGTCTTTATCGAAATGGAGAATTAATGAAGCAAGTAAAAATAGCTCGACCAGAATTAGCAATAAAATTAAATACTACACCGCCGGTTGAAAATGAAGCTGATTTTTTTGATTTGCTCGATATTTTCTTTTCGTTCTCTTTGCCCAATGTGCGTAATGCTCAATCACTGGCAATGGAATTGGCAAAACGTACACGATTTTTGCGTGATGAAGTGGTGAGTATTGAACTTGATGAAGAAGAGAAAAAAGGACAAAAAGCTATTCTGGGTTTTTATGAGGCTTTTCGGAAGTATTTGATTGGAACTTTAACAAAGGAAGCTTTTGCAGATTTATATTCACAAACAGTGACTTATGGTTTGTTTGCTGCTCGTACACGTTCTGATAATTCCTTCAATCGTGAGCTGGCTTTCAAATATATTCCCAATACTATTGGCATTTTGCGTGATGTGTTTCGGTTTATCTCACTGGAAGAACCGCCAAAATCTTTGCAAATAATTGTAGATGATATTGCAGAAGTATTGAGTGTTACAGACGTTAAAAGGATTCTGGAAGATTATTTTGAAGAAGGAAAAGGACAAGACCCAATTGTTCATTTTTACGAAACTTTTTTGACAGCTTATGATCCGACACTTCGTGAAAAACGTGGTGTTTACTATACGCCTGAACCGGTTGTAGGATATATTGTACGGTCGGTGAACGAACTTTTGAACACACATTTTGATATGGCAGATGGATTGGCATCAAATGATGTAACATTGCTCGATCCTGCAGCAGGAACACTGACTTTCCCTGCTGAAGCTGTGAAGCTGGCAGTAAAAGAATTTACGGAAAAATATGGAAGCGGTGGCAAAAACAATTTTATCAGAAGTCAGATACTGGAGAATTTTTATGCTTTTGAGCTGATGATGGCGCCTTATGCTATTGGACATTTGAAAATGAGTTTCTTATTGGAAGAATTGGGTTATAAGTTAAGCGATGATGAAAGATTTAAACTTTACCTGACCAACACATTGGAAATGAACGAGCTGGAGCAAATTTCCATTCCAGGATTGAGTTCATTGAGTGAAGAAAGTCATCTGGCAGGAAAAATTAAGAAAGAACAACCCATTCTGGTGATTTTTGGGAATCCACCTTACAGTGGTATTTCTGCTAATACCAATGAATGGACGGAAAAATTGCTAAAGCAAAACCTTGATGGAGCTCAAAGCTATTATGAAGTAGATGGCAAACCATTAGGAGAAAGAAATCCAAAATGGTTGCAGGATGATTATGTCAAATTTTTGCGTTTTGCCCAATGGAAAATTCAAAAGGCGGGCGCCGGAATTGTCGGCATGATTACCAACCACAGTTATTTGGACAATCCAACATTTCGAGGAATGCGGCAAAGTTTGATGAAAACTTTTAATGAAATTTATATTCTCGACTTGCATGGCAACAGCCTGAAAAAGGAAACAGCACCCGATGGAGGAAAAGACGAGAATGTTTTTGATATTCGCCAGGGAACGGCAATAGCCATTTTTGTGAAACAGAAGGAAAAAACAGGCTGCAAAGTATATTATGCTGAACTGTTTGGTAAACGGCAAAGTAAATATGATTGGTTGGATACTCATCAATTGGACATTAAAAATTATCAGTTGCTGAAACCAGAAAGTCCGTGGTATTTCTTTGTTCCAAGGAATATAGTAAAAATACAGTATTACTTAAAATGGAAAAGAATTAATGAAATTTTTCCTGTGAATGGTGTTGGAATAACTACTGCCAGAGATAATTTCGTTATTGATTTTAATAAATCATCACTTTTGAACAGGATTAGACTTTTTAAAAATTCAAAATTCAGTGATAAAGAACTACATCAATTTTTTCAAATTAATAAAAAACAGGGCTGGGATATTCGAAAAGCATGGAATACTTTGCAGGAAATATCTGATAATGAATTAGAAAAACATATTGCCACTATTACTTATCGTCCTTTTGATAATCGCTATATTTTCTGGCATGATCCTGTTATTGAACGCACTCGCTCCGAGGTCATGCGCCATATGATGAAGGAGAATTTGGGATTAATTACAGTGCGTCAAGTTGCTGAAGGAGTATTCAATCATAGCTTTATTACTGAAAATATTATTGAAAGTAGAGTAACTTTGAGTAACAAAGGTATAGCTTATCTTTTCCCCCTTTACCTTTATAAAGAGCAAGCTCCAAAAAAGTCACGTTCTCAACATATGATGATGTTGTTTGAACCGGAAGCAGAATATGGCAGTAGCAAAACACCTAATATTGACAAAAAGATTTATCAAACTTTGAATAAAACTTATGGTCGTGAACTTACGCCTGAAGAAATTCTCTATTATATTTATGCCGTGTTTTACAGCAATGTTTATCGTGAAAAATATGCTGAGTTTTTGAAAATTGATTTTCCACGCGTGCCTTTTACTGCTGATTACAAGGTTTTCAGCAATATGGCAGCTTTGGGAAATGAATTGGTGGACTTGCATTTGATGAAAAATAAACGATTGGACAAACTTGTATCAAAATATGAAGGTGAAAGCGAAAATGACAGAATTGACATGATTGTTTATCGAGAATCAGAAAAGCGAATTTATATAAACGATGAAAAATATTTTGATAACGTTTCGCCTGAAATATGGAAATATCAAATTGGTGGATATCAAGTACTTTATAAATATTTGAAGGACAGGAAAGGAAAAAATATGGACGATTTTGCTCATTATTCTCGTATCATTACTGCTTTAAGTTATACGATGGAAATTCAGCAGGAAATCGCCCAAATTTATTCAAAAGTCGAAAAAGAAACGATTGAATTTTGAAATGATAAAATATTATTTTATCCCTAAGTATATGGCAGAAAACAATATTTATTATATTTTTTATTCAAGATTCAAAAAATTTAAGTTTGAACTTGACCTTGTATTGTGAAATTGATAAGTTTCAAGTTTTTGGTTTGAGAAGTGCGAAGATTCGAAGTGCAAGGTGCGGGATGCGAATTCTAAGTTTGAAGTTCTGAGTTTTGAGTTTTGAGCGAATGAAGAAAAAATATCAGTGTTTCTCTGGGTAATAAACAATTCATTTCCAAAGTGCAGCTCAAGAAAAATCTTAAACAAGACGAAATTACTGAAACAATAAAAAAGTATTTTTTGAGGCAAAAAATGAAATAAGATTTGGGCAAAGCCCATTTTGAAAAAACATTTAATCAAAAATCAATCGATGCTAATGTGTGTTATTTCAATTTCAATTTCAATTAAAATTATATGAATGATTAAACTTGCTATAAAACAATTCAATAAATTCTTGGATTTATTTATTTTTAGAAACACATTTTGATTATGGAAATGAGTATTAAAGAACAGATAGAAGCACTGCGTAAGGAACTCGAACAGCATAATTATTATTATTATGTACTTTCTCAGCCAATTATTTCTGATTACGAATATGATTTAAAACTGAAACAATTACAAGAGCTCGAAGAAAAATATCCCGAATATTACGATCCTTATTCACCAACTCAACGTGTGGGAAGTGATTTGACTGAAGGTTTTGAACAGGCTTATCACGCTTATCCCATGCTTTCTTTGAGTAACACTTACACAGAAGAAGAAGTAAAGGAATTTTACGAGCGAGTTTCCAGAACATTAAACGAACCTTTTGAACTGGTGGGAGAGCTGAAATATGATGGTGTTTCAATTTCCATAACTTATGAAAATGGGGTAATGATTCGTGCTGTGACACGTGGTGATGGTGAAAAAGGTGATGTGGTAACAGCCAATGTAAAAACGATTAAAAGTATCCCGTTGCGATTGCGAGGTAATTATCCATCAAAGTTTGAAATTCGTGGAGAAGTTCTCATGTCTTGGGAAGTTTTTGAAGAATTGAATAAGGAAAGAGAAGCTCAAGAAGAACCACTTTTTGCCAATCCCCGAAATGCTACTGCTGGCACTATAAAACTTTTAAGTCCAGCTATTGTTGCTTCTCGAAAACTGGATGCTTATTTTTACTATGTGTTGGGAGAAGAGTTGCCATATCGAACTCATTACGATAATCTTCAAGCAGCTAAAACATGGGGATTTAAAATTTCAAGTGACATGAAAGTCTGCAAAAATCTTGAAGAAGTGTTTGATTTTATTCATTATTGGGATGTTGAACGACGAAAATTACCTATCCCAACTGATGGTATTGTGCTGAAAGTAAATTCTTTAGATCAACAACGAAAGTTAGGAGCTACTGCAAAATTTCCTCGTTGGGCAATTGCTTTTAAGTTTCAGGCAGAAAAAGCATTGACAAAACTTTTATCCGTTTCGTATCAAGTTGGACGAACAGGTGCAGTAACTCCTGTAGCCAATTTAGAGCCAGTAGTACTTTCAGGAACAACGGTAAAACGTGCTTCGTTACATAATGCGGATATTATCGAATCGCTTGATTTACATATAGGCGATATGGTGTATGTTGAAAAAGGTGGAGAAATTATTCCTAAAATCACAGGTGTGGAAAAAAGTGCGAGAGTGCAAGTCGGAGAAAAAGTTCAATTTATTAAAAATTGTCCTGAATGTGGAACACCGTTAATTCGTTATCCTGGCGAAGCTGCTCATTATTGCCCCAATGAAAATGGTTGTCCGCCACAAATCAAAGGAAAAATTGAACATTTCGTTAGCCGAAAAGCAATGAATATTGAAGGTTTGGGTACGGAAACCATTAATTTGCTTTATAATAAAGGTCTTTTGCGAAATATAGCCGATATTTATGATTTAAAATTTTCTGATTTAGTGAATTTGGAACGAATGGGAGAAAAGTCAGCTAACAATCTTTTGAATTCCATAGAAAAATCTAAACAAGTTCCTTTTGAAAGAGTTTTGTTTGCACTGGGAATTCGTTTTGTAGGCGAAACAGTGGCTAAAAAATTAGCCGCTCATTTCAAATCTATTGATGCTTTGCAACATGCCACTTACGAGGAACTCTTAGAAGTAGAAGAAATTGGCGACAAAATTGCACAAAGTGTAATCCAATTTTTTTCTGACCCTAAAAATCTGGAAATTATTCAACGGCTCAAAGCTGCTGGTATACAAATGAGCCTTTCTGAGGAAAATCAATCATTAAAAGGAAATGAATTGGAAGGGAAATCCATTGTAATTAGCGGTGTTTTTAAACTTCATTCGCGAGATGAATACAAAAAAATGATTGAAGAGCATGGTGGAAAAAACGTGAGCAGTGTTTCTTCAAAAATATCCTTTATTCTGGCAGGAGATAATATGGGACCCGAAAAACTCAAAAAAGCTCAACAATTGGGCATCCCATTGATTGATGAAAGTACGTTTTTAGCCATGATCAACGAAAAGCAATAATAAACTTTGTTAACCTAAGGTTTTAATTTTATGATAATTGATAAAATAGCTAAATATCAGTTAAAAAAAGAAGTAAAAAGGTATAATTTATCTACCGCTCGTGAAAAACGTTTTATCAATTATGATCAAGCAAGGAATTTTCTATTGATTTTTGAAAGTGATGAAAATGAAATCAATCTTCCCATCAAAAAAATTATAGAAAAATTAAAATCTGATGATAAAAAAGTGACTGTTATTGGTTATTTGAACAAGAAAAAAATCAATACGCCATTTTTACTTGATTTCAAAATTTTTAATTCTCAACAAACCAATTTGTTTAAAAAGCCCAATGAATTTATATTGAAAGAATTGAACAACAATCAGTTTGATATAGTAATTGATTTATCACTTCATGATGTCATTCCCTTGCAATACTTGGTGCTTTATGCCAGTGCTTTTCTTAAAATAGGACTAAAAAATACTGATTTATCACTTTATGATTTTATTTTCGACATTATTCATCAATTGAAGGAGAAAACGCCCTCATTCGACGATTTATATAATATTTTTAATCAGTTAATATTTTACTTAAAAAATATTCAATCTTCCGATTAAAAGCGTAATTTTGTGATGAATTAAAATATATTTTCTATGAACATGTATAATAAATTAACGGGAATGGGAGTTGCTTTGGTAACTCCTTTTAAGAATGATGATTCAATTGATTTTGAAGCTTTTGGAAGGTTAATAGAATACATAATTAAAAATGGTGTTGATTATTTGGTAGTGTGTGGAACAACTGCCGAAACGCCCACTTTAACTGAAGAGGAAAAAGATGAACTGGCTCGTTTCGCTGTTCAACAAAATGCAGGACGATTGCCTGTTGTTCTGGGCATTGGTGGAAATAATACAAAAGCTGTAGTAGAAAAGATTAAAACTACTGATTTATCAGGAATTGATGCGATACTCTCCGTTACACCATATTATAATAAACCTTCGCAGGAAGGACTTTACCAACATTTTGCAAGTATAGCAAAAGTTTCACCACTTCCTATTATTCTCTATAATGTTCCAGGCAGAACGGGCGTAAATATGACAGCCGAAACTACTTTACGTTTGGCTAAAGATTTTTCTAATATTTGTGCTATAAAAGAAGCATCAGGTAACTTTGTACAAATTGGTGAAATTATAAAAAACAAACCTGAAAATTTTTTAGTAATTTCTGGTGATGATGGTGTCGCTTATCCACTGATTACAATGGGAGGAGTTGGTGTTATTTCTGTTATCGGAAACGCTTTCCCTGCTGAATTTAGTAAAATGATACATCTGGCTTTACAGGGCGATTATGCAAGTGCACGACGAATTCATTATCGTTTTACGGAATTGTTTGAATTACTTTTTGTGGAAGGCAATCCCGCTGGCGTGAAAAGTATGCTGGCTATTATGGGAATGATAGAAAATAAACTACGGTTACCACTTGTCCCTACTTCCGCAAAAACATATGAAAAAATACAATCTGTAATGAAGCAATTAAACTAATATGCTTTGCTGATAAAATTATTGATTTTGCTATTTGATTGTTAGTTTCGAGTTTTGAGTTTCGAGTTGTTAACACCTAAATAATGTTGACATTATTAACATTATCATCTGGCAGAAGAAGGACTTGTATTTCGCGCCGAGCAATATGTTTACAGCAGTGCTATTGATTATGCCGGAGGAAAAGGATTATTAGATATAATGCTGATATGATTGCTTTAACAAGCAAACCACCGATTACAAATCGGCGGGAGCAAAGGGTAACGCATGGAGAATTATTCACTATCGGAAATTTTCTTTAAAGAGATGCAAATTATTTCTAATTTAAATATTAAAGAAGCAATTGATGATAGAGTCTTGTGTTTATTTTTTTATAAAAAAATTATTTTATCGAATATATTTTGTATTTTTATCGAAAATAAACGTCTTTAATGATGCGCACGCTGTTGAGAAACGTGTTAGCTGATTTAAGGGTGTTTATTATTTGTAAGGATGTTCAATCATATGGATGCTCTTCTTTGTTAATTACCTCCATATTTTTGGCTCACCTGCAAAAATTTGCGTTTAATCATAGATATTGGTTGATCTGAAAAGAAAGAAATTAATAAAAGAGTTTGCTTTAAAAAGCTACTCTATTAAAGAAAAAGAAAAATCCAATATAACAATACAAGGTTCTGAACTTAATGCAGGTATGTACCTTTATGCTTTAATAGCTGATGGTAAAGTCATTGATACTAAACGAATGATATTAACTAAATAAGACTATGGCAATGAAAGCAAAATTAATAATTGTTCTTTTTATTTTGATAGCAAACATATCAAAAGCTCAAAGCTATTTTGGGAATGACGCATGTTGGACAGAATTCTGGGTAAATTCAAATACAGAAATAATAGAAGGTAAAAGTCAATATTATTTAAGTGGCGATACCATATTAAATAACGTGACATATAGAAAAGTAATTGGAAGATCACCCAATAATTTGGGACAACCAACTTACTATATAGGAGCTATTCGAGAAGAAGCAGGGAAAGTTTTCAAACAATATACCGATTACGAAACAATGATTATAACAGAATTCTTACTTTACGATTTTACCGTAGAAGTAGGTGACACCATTTATTCAACTGCTCCTTCAGGTGAATTATCTAGAAACCCCGTTGTGTTAAAAATTGACACAATTGAATTACTCAATGGAGAGAAAAGGAAACGATTTTCTTTTGATAGAGCATCCGAATGGATAGAAGGCATAGGAAGTATCAATGGCTTTTTTACTCCATCCGAGGAATTGGCAATAGGTTATTCAATTCCATATCTGGTTTGTTATAAACAAGATGGAATTGAATATTATAAAAACAATAATCTTTGTCCAGATGGAACATGTTGTGATGCAATCTCAGGTTTAGAGAACCACAAACAGATAGATCAAACAATCTCGTTATCACCTAACCCGACCAATCGATTTATTCAATTTAATTTCCCTGAGTATATTCAACAATGTAAATCAATAAAATTGTACGATTCATTAGGAAATCTTTTACAAAAATCCATAAAAATAAATAATAATTTGGTCTTGGATTTATCGAATTATAGTAGTGGGCTATATTTTGTAGTTATTGAATTTGATAAAAATTATGAACTCCATAAAATTATTAAACTATGAAAACAAAAATTTCACTTTTACTCCTGCTCTTTATGGGGAGTTTGTGTTTGCACGGACAAAATGTTTGGCAACGTATTGAAAGTCTAAATGATACATATCTATACAAAGTATATGCTACAACACCTGATACACTTTTTGTAACAGGGTAAAGTTTAATTGCAAAATCAACCGATTATGGTAATACATGGCATAAAACAATAATTCAAGAAAATGTATTAATTCGAAATATCATTTTTGTTGATAAAAATACTGGATTTGCGGTAGGAGACAATGGAGCAATATACAAAACGGCAAATGGCGGTATAACATGGGATATTAAACCAACCAACGTAACAGCTAATCTTAATGCTATAGCTTACACATCTTGAGAAGACATTTGGGCAGTTGGAAACGCCGGGACAGTATTAATTTCTAATAACGGTGGAGAAACATGGGCGCTTAGAAACTTTTCTACGGAAAAAGATTTAAATGATATAAAATTTTATGGATTAGAAGGATATATAGTAGGTAAAAGTCTGTCGCTTTACAAAACAATAAATGCTGGTAACAATTGGGATAAAGAACCTGTGGTCATTGATCAAAATGATTTCTATTCTGTTCAAAAAACTCCAAATAACTTGTATGTATTAGCAGGAGATGCAACAAGCCCGTATGCCTCATATAAGAAAGACAATTCAGGGAGTTGGAATATAAAAACAGGTGGTACAGGACTTTATATGATAAATGATGGCATGGGTTATAGTTTGAGTGCTGGGATATTAACAAACGGTGGAGAAAATATTATGATACTCTATACAATAGAGAATGATGCGAAAGTGAGTGATAATACTATATTTCGTTCTTGGACATATTGTATTGACATCAATCATTCGGATATTTCCATTGTAAATGACACAATGATTTATGCTTTGTCAGGAAAAGTTTTACTAAAAAGTTCTCCTGGCATAACAGATAATGTAAAAGAAATATCACAGAATCGAAATTCATTAACCATAAAAAATAATTTAGATGGTAATCTTATGTTCAAGACAGATTATCCTTTTGTTGGTTATGAAATAATGGATATTTCTGGAAACATAATATATTCAATAAACTTACATTTAGAAATTAAAGAGGCAAAAGTAAATGTATTTAATATTCCAGCAGGAATATATTTAATAAAGGTTATATTTTCGGATAAAAGAACTGAAATTTACAAATGGATAAAATATTAATACTATACATTATTTCGATTAACATTATATAGCATTGTTATTCAGTGTAATTTTTGCAATGGAGTTATTAAAGGATTTGATATTGAAAGACAATCTTGATCTTCTGAAAGGCGTACAGAGTGATAATAAGAATAGTTCGTTAGAAAAAATTAGCTATTACGCAACTTTAATGCCGAAATACAGAAGTTCTTCGACAAGGTGGTGACTTTTTGAAGAGGTATATTATACCTGCCTGAAAAGTATCCGCTTACCTAATCAAAGTACAGATAAAACACTCACATTGATATATTTATCTTCCGTTTAAGAAATGAGTTCAGATAAACTTGTTAAGTAAAAAAACTTTAATCGAAAGAATTCCTCGAGGCTTGCCTCGAGGTGAATCCCATAGAAACCAAAAGTTTCTAAATATAAAGATTTATCTTTATGTGAATGGAAGACGAACATATTTATAAGCGTATAATAAGACATTATTACTTTATCACATGGCTTATGTTTCAAATCAGGGAAATGAAAAGAAATATAAAAAATTGTATGATTGGTAACTTACATTATTCGATTAACAAGATACCTTGAGGCTTGCCTCGAGGTTATTCATTATCTTATCCCGAGAGGTCTTGTAAAGCGCACCAAGAGTGCAAGATCGGCATCGATGTTGTTTTCGCTTTGCAAGAAGTCAGCAGAAAACATAGTATTCCGGAGCAGGAACAGCACAGAAGAAGGTCTAAATCTTTTAATTTAAGGAGCAGTTAGTTCAAAATTTGTTTTATGGGGCAACTGCAAGTCATAACACACCAATAAGACCTGTTTAAAGAGACGGTAGAGGATGTTATCGCCCTTTCGTTCCAAGTGAAACTGTAAGTAGAGCTCAAACGATAAAAGTGTTGCAAATAAAAGAAGCAGGCGAACAGGAACAAGCCTTAACCCACCATTTACGAGAGGTTAAACCATTAAAAAAAACCACCGTGTGCGAAAGCATGCACGGTGATGTGAGAGGGCGGGGGAGTAATCTCTCTACCTACTCGATTTTTGAGACTTGATATATTATTATCGCTTTATATAAATTTTTAGTTAGCGAACTCTTATTTTCTCTCCTGGTCTTAATATTTTTCGAGAAGAAATTCTATTCAATTTACATAATTTATTTACAGTAGTATTGTAACGAGCTGCAATGAAACTGAGTGTATCTCCTTTAATAACACGATGATATTTAGCTAAGGTTACTTGCGGTATTCTTTCTTTTTGATATCTGAAAGTTTTATTTTTAGCAATCAAAAAGGTTTGATTATATAATTCACCCTTTCCAAAATCAATAATTTCAGCAGGATTAATAGCATGCCCTAAATATCGTGTTTCAAAATGCAGGTGAGGTCCTGTCGATCTACCTGTGTTTCCTCCTAATGCAATCATTTCTCCTGCACTCACATCCTGATTCACTTCTACCAACACTTTTGATAAATGAGCATAAACAGTTTCTAAACCATTATCATGACGGATTACCACATAATTACCATATCCTCCTGGTTCATAATCTATAATGCGAACTTTCCCTCCAAAAGCAGTCTTTACCGAATCACCAACATTTAAACGCAAATCAATTCCATAATGGTAACGATAACGACGGGGACCAAATTTTGATGTTACTTTCCCTGCTATTGGGAGAACAAAATTGCTACAATCAATCAGAACGGAGTCAGGCAAACTGTCGATAGACAAATTGTAAGGATTGATTCTCTCATGCGACCAGATGTTGTTATAAATATCGTCTGCTGGGTGATTTTCCATTAAGTCGTCCGAATCATCATTAAACATTTGTTTATAAATATTGGTTGTGTCTTTTAAAGAACCAACAGCACTTAAAGCCATATCAAAACTTTGTGATTTGGCTTTCCCACTTACTAAAAGTAAAAAGAGAATCAATAGTGCTAAATAAATGTTTGGAGAATCAGTTAATACATTCATAACTCAGCAATTATTTTTCATCATTTGCATATATAAAAGGCAAATTATTTTGTTTAAAATCAAAAATTTCGTCTTCTTTGAAAAAACGAGCAATTTCTATTTTTGCAGTTTCAACACTATCAGATGCATGGATAATATTTTCTTGAATACTCATACTAAAATCTCCACGAATTGTTCCAGCTTGTGCTTCTCGTCCATTTGTTACGCCAACTATTGTTCGCACTACTTTTACCGCTTCTACTCCTTCCCAACAACAAACGATAATAGGAGTAACCATCATAGAATTTTTTATTCTGTCAAAAAAGGGAAGATCAGCCAAATGGGCATAATGTTCAGAAACAATGTCATCGGTTAGTTGCATCATCTTTATGCCACATAAGTGTAAACCTTTTCGTTCCAATCTGGTTATCACTTCACCAATCAACTCTCGCTGAATGGCTCCCGGCTTAATGATGACAAGCGTTTTTTCCATTTAAAAAAGTTGTTAAACTTCTCTTTTTATAGAAATCATTTCAAAAGTAAAAAAATGAAATTTTAAATCCAAAATAATTTAAGGTTTTTTAACTAATTATACCCCAATTGATGGAATTATTTTTCATTTTTTTCAGTTGCTTCAACAAAACTTTATTTTCTGGCTTTTCCAAGTTGGAGTCAACTTCCAAAATTTCTATAGCTGTTTGCCGAGCAATTTCCAACATTTTGCCATCTTGAGCTAAATTTGCGATTTTCAATTCAAAAGGCAAACCACTTTGTTGGGTTCCTTCCAGATCACCAGGTCCTCTTAATTGTAGATCAGTTTCAGCAATTTCAAAGCCATCGTTAGTTCTAACCATCACTTCAATGCGTTTGCGAGTAGTAGCTGATAATTTATAATTGGTCAATAAAATACAATAGGATTGTTCTGCTCCACGACCTACTCGTCCCCGTAACTGATGCAATTGTGACAAACCAAATCGTTCGGCATTTTCTATAATCATCACAGAAGCATTTGGAACATTAACACCTACTTCGATGACAGTAGTTGACACCATAATTTGAGTTTCTCCTGAAACAAATTTATTCATTTGAAGTTCTTTTTCGTCTGATTTCATTTTCCCATGCATCATACTAATTTTATATTGGGGAAATGTTTCGCACAACTGACAATAGCCTTCTTCTAAATTTTTTAAATCTAATACTTCCGATTCTTGAATAAGCGGATAAACCACATAGATTTGTCTCCCAGCTTCAACTTGCTGCCTAATAAATTTGTTTAGTTGAGCCCTTTTGTTTTCATAAAAATGAAAAGTTTGAATAGGTTTTCTGCCGGGTGGCAATTCATCAATGGAAGAAATATTTAAGTCTCCATAAAGCGTCATTGCCAACGTACGTGGAATAGGAGTGGCAGTCATGACAAGTATATGAGGGGGTTGCTGATTTTTAGTCCAAAGTTTTGCTCGCTGAGCAACTCCAAAACGATGCTGTTCATCAATGACTACCAAACCCAAATTTTTGAATTGAACAGTTTCTTCAATCAAAGCATGTGTGCCAATTAAAATATGAATTTCACCGTTTTGTAATTTTTGATGGATAATTTTTCGTTCACTTTGACGTGTAGAGCCAGTTAATAAAGACACTTCAACACCTAAATCGCCCAATAATTCCTTAATGCTGGTATAATGTTGTTGAGCCAAAATTTCGGTAGGGACCATCATACAAGCCTGAAAATCATTGTCGGCAGCCATAAGCATTGCCATTAAAGCAACCAGCGTTTTTCCACTTCCTACATCGCCTTGTAAAAGACGATTCATTTGTTTGCCTGAACCAACATCTTTTCTGATTTCATGAATAACTCGTTTTTGAGCATTGGTCAGGGAGAAAGGTAAGTATTTATGATAAAAAGTATTGAAAAAATATCCAATATGTTTGAAAATGAATCCATTAAATTTTTGTTCTCTCCATTTTTGCTGACGAACGATACTTAGCTGAATATAAAACAATTCTTCAAATTTCAATCGCTGACGGGCTTTGTTGAGTAAATGTGAGTTTTGAGGAAAATGAATGTTTCTAATGGCTTCCGTAATATTTAAGAGCTTGAATCGTTGTAAAAGATACGAAGGAAGTGTCTCTGGGATGCTGTTTTGTAAAGTTGGCAATAGGGAATAAATAATTTTTTGGATAGCTTTTGAATTCAATGAATGGGATTTCATTTTTTCAGTTGTATTGTAAAAAGGTTGCATTCCCATTTGTTCAGGCGGTGGTAACTTCGAAGGAAGATCTATTTCAGGATGGATAATACTGATTTTGCCATTAAAGAAAGTTGGCTTCCCAAAAACTACATATTCTATATTGGTTTTATATTTATCTTGAACAAACTTTAATCCATTGAACCAAATCAGTTCCATTATGCCGAAGCCATCAGTAAAAGTAGCTATTAATCGTTGCTTCCGTCCTTCTCCTGCTTTTTCAAAGCTTAAAATTTTACCTTTTAATTGAATAAAAGGCATATTTTCCGAAATCTCATTTAAAAAATAAAAACGGCTTCGATCCACGTATTTATAAGGATAATGTCTCAATAAATCTTCAACGGTGAAAATGTTGAGTTCTTTATTCAGTAATTCGGCACGTTTGGGACCGACCCCTTTTACATATTGAATATCTTGATTAAAAAAATCCAATTCGATCAAAAAATTTGCCTGTTACTTGATTCGTTTCTGCTTAGGAAAAATTCAGCTAATTCCAAATCAAAAGAAGTAGTAATTTTAATATTTTCGGAATTACCTTCTACCAAATGAATATTAACACCCATAGCTTCCACAACAGAAGCATCATCAGTGAAAAAAGGAGAATATTGCTGTTGATAAGCTTTTTGCAAAAGTGAAAATTCAAATACCTGCGGAGTTTGAATCAATCTATAATTTCTTCTTTCTTCAGCTTCATTTCCTTGAAGTGAAACTTTTCTTATGCTGTCAGTCAACTCAACGGCTGGAACGGCATTCCCTTCCTTTTCAGCTTCTTCAAAACATCTATCGATGGTGTCTGTACTAACAAAAGGACGAACACCATCATGTATAGCAACTAAAATAACATTTTTTTTATTCGTAATTTTCTTATTCTTTTGAAGTTGATGAGAAATAGCTTCTATACCTTTCTTTACAGAATGAAAACGTGTTTCACCACCGTTGACTATCTGATGAGGCATATCGAAATGATGTTGTTGACAAAGCAACTTCCAGAGGTCAATTTGTTCAGTTGGAAGTACAACAAAAAAAGATAAAGCAGGATCATAACGAAAAAAAACATTCATGGTGTGCATAAGCACAGGTTTCCCTTGCAGTTCGATAAATTGTTTGGGAATAGAAGTTTTCATTCGTTCGCCTTTTCCACCAGCTACTATCAAAGCAATCCTGCTAATATTCATAAAAATTGTTCTGTTATCTTTAAACAAAAATAAAAAAATTTTCAGGAAAAACTCTTAAAATTATATTGAGATTTGTCAAAGATAAAGAAATTAATCTTAATGGTAGTTATAAAAGAAACATTTTGTAACTTTGCAACCTTATATCATTTCAATAAAAATGCACCAACTATTCCAGATATTTACAGTAACATTGTTATTCTCTCTTCCTATTTTTTCTTTAAGCGGCCAGCAAAAAGAAAACATTTTTGAAGTACTTTCAAAAAACGACAGCACCGGAGGAACTGTTGTTTTTCATCAAGACGAACGTATCGAAACTCTTTTAACAGAAAAGAGAATTTCTACTATTCCTGCTAAAACTACTATTGCCAATGGTTACCGTGTTCAGGTTTTTTCAAGTAATGAGCCTCGAACGGCTAAAAATGAAGCTTTTAATATTGAAAGGTTAATTAATGAAACTTTCCCGGAGTATGATGTTTATGTTACTTATTCTTCACCTTTCTGGAAAGTGCGTGTGGGTGATTTTGCCTCCATGGAAGAAGCTCAGACTTTTAAAAATGAATTAATTGAGGTTTTTCCTCAGTTGCGAAATCAGACTTATGTAGTTAGAGATCAAATTAATAAGTAATTTTTCAAATAAATTTAGATGGATAGTGAGTTAAATGGTGGTAAAATTTTTGATGAAAAGAAAACCAACGAAATTGCTCAACATTATAAAAATATTATCAGTCTTTTAGGAGAAAATCCTGAACGGCCAGGATTAGTACAAACTCCTGAAAGAGTTGCCCGAGCTATGCAATTTTTTTTGCAAGGTTATGAAGAAGATCCAGAAAAAATAATCCGAGAGGCAATATTTACTGAAAATTACCGTCAAATGGTAATTGTAAAAGACATTGATTTCTATTCATTATGTGAACATCATTTGTTGCCATTTTTTGGAAGAGCTCACGTAGCATATATTCCTAATAAAAAAATAACCGGTTTGAGTAAAATAGCTCGTGTAGTCGAAATTTATGCCCGTCGTTTACAGGTTCAGGAACGAATGACTACCCAAATTAAACAATGTATTCAAAACACACTGGAACCAATGGGTGTAATGGTCATTATTGAAGCACAGCATTTGTGTATGCAAATGAGAGGAGTACAAAAGCTTAATTCCATTACCACCACTTCAGATTTTACGGGTGTGTTTCAGGAAGCCAGAACAAGAGAAGAGTTTATGAATCTGATTAAAAACAGGTAAAGAACTTAATTATTTTCCTTAAAAATCTACAAGATGTCTTTGATAACGGTCAAGTATGAGCTTATCTCTTGGATGAATAAAAATTTAATTTTTCAAATTCAATATTTCAGGATTTTTTTCAATATAATTATTGGTTGATTTATAACCTTCTTCATAAATTTTTTGGTAGGCATCAAAACTAAACCCATGATATTTTTTAATTGCCATTGGTTCAATCAAAAAATGACAAAGTTTCCTTCCTGGTAACGAATTTTTATGCTCCATAATTCTTACAGACCATGAAAAAGTATCGGTAGGTTTTTTCAATTGAAGCGTTTCAAAATGTGGAATAACATCTACCCCGATAATTTTCTGACAACTCTGTTCAAGAGCTTGAGCTGGGAAATTATTCAATAAACCTCCGTCTACATAAAAACATTTGTTCATCTGCATTGCTTCATAAATGCCTGGAATACTTGCTGAGGCTGCTACCCATTTATCAAGATTTTCGCCTGTATTAACAATTTCCCAATCAGCAATATTCAAATTAGATACACAAACATTCATTTTTTTGGGTAATTTATCAAAACTGTTATGAGGAATTAATTCCCGAATGATTTCCCGTAATGTATCATGCGTTGACAATCCTGAATTAATAGAAGTGAGACGAATACTCATTAATTTAGTTATTCTATAAAGTTTATCTTCTTTTATAATTTGCAACATTTTAAGTGGCGAAATGCCTGCTGCATACAAAGTGCCCACAACAGCTCCCATACTTGAACCTGCCACTTGCAATGGATAAATTCCATGTTCTTCTAGCGATTGCAATACTCCAATGTGAGCAAACCCCAATGCTCCGCCACCACTTAAACATATCCCGACTGCTTTTGTCGAAAAATCATTTTCAAATAATTTTTTCCCCATTTTTTCTGATAATGTTTTGTTTACAAATCAATTTTATATAAAAAATCACTATTGCTTCGTTACTTTATGTAGTAAAAAACAAAACGAAATTTCAATAATCAACAAATTGCTTTATTTTTGTACAATTGATATCAAATTCAATATTTTTTGTTCCACAAAATTGAACAAAAGAAAAGTAGCTATTATTCAAAGTTAATAAATAAATTGAAAATGAAACGTATTTTTTTTAGTTTAATTTTATTTTTCAGCGTACAAATTTCATTTGCCAATCTACTTTATGATATTGTAGATGGCAAATTCAAAGTAAAAGATTTAGTTGTACCATATTCTATGAAAGATGGAGAAAATTATACCTTAATGGTTAATAAAAAAGCCATCGTCAAATTCAATTATAAAACAGGTGGTGTGGTCGATACACTTTTTAGTGTTTCACGATTACAAAACGCTCCTTTTAAGGAAATTGAGGGATATGAATTCAGCCCAAACGAAACTAAATTATTAGTATATACCAATGTAAAAAAACGCTATCGAAGAACATTTACAGCTGATTATTACATTTACGATATAAAAAGAAATGAGATCCAGCCACTTTCTGAATATGGACCGCAGGAATCACCTTTATTTTCTCCTGATAACCGTTATGTCGCTTTTGCAAGAAACAATAATCTATATTTAAAAAAAATAGATTTTAATACTGAATCAGCCATTACCAAAGATGGTGAAAAAAACAAAATCATTAATGGCGTCCCCGATTGGCTTTATGAAGAAGAATTTGGTGCTGTTCGCTGTTTCGAATGGAGCCCTGATAGCAAATTGTTGGCATTTATAAAATTTGATGAAACCGAAGTTCCTGAATTTTCTTACCAACTTTATGCCGACTCTACTAAAATGATAGATGGACTGTCGCTTTATCCGACAACCGTAACTTATAAATACCCCAAAGCAGGTCAAAATATCTCAAAAGTCAGTGTTTGCATTTTCGACGAAAGACAAAAATCAATAAGAACTATTCAGCTAAATACTTTAGATGAAAATTTTTATATACCACGAATTAAATGGACTTCCTCCGTGGATCAATTGGCTATTTTTACCTTAAATCGAAATCAAAATGAAATGAAAATGTTTTTAGCCAATCCTAAATCTACTTTATCAAAATTAATTCTTCAGGAAAAAGACGATAATTATATTGATTATAGAAATTTCAATTTTTATCAATTTTCTTCTGACAATCAATATTTTATTGGTGTAAATGAAAAAAATGGCTACCGACATGTTTATCAATATCAAATAAATGGAACTTTAATTAAACAACTAACTGCTGGGAATTGGGATGTTACTGATGTTTATGGCTTTGATGAAAATACCCAGACACTTTATTATCAATCTGCTGAAACGTCGCCGCTTCAACGCGATGTTTATGCTATTACAACAAAAGGTAAAAAAACAAGATTAACAGATGGGAAAGGAGTTCATCAAGCTGTTTTTAGTAACACATTTACCTATTTTGTTGACAATGCTTCTTCTCTCGAAAATGCAAACACTTTAACAGTACGTAATAATAAAGGAAATTTCATACGTATTTTTCAAAATAATGACTCCATAACCCAAGAATGGAAAAAACTAAATTTACCAAAAAAAGAATTTTTTAGTTTTACTACTTCAGAAAATATAAAATTAAATGGTTGGATATTAAAACCTTCCAATTTTGATACGACAAAAAAATATCCTTTGTTACTTGTTCAATATAGTGGTCCTGATGCTCAGGAAGTTTTAGATGAATGGAATGTAGCTTGGGAATATTATTTAGCCACTCAAAATTACGTAGTGGCTTGGGTGGATGGAAGAGGAACTGGAGCTCGAGGTGTGAAATTTCGCAAATGTACTTATCAACAATTAGGAATTTTAGAAACAAAAGATCAAATCGAGACAGCAAAATTTTTAAGTTCTCAACATTACATTGACAAGGAACGAATAGGAATTTGGGGATGGAGTTATGGAGGTTTCATTACGCTTATGGCAATGAGTAGTCCAGAAAAAATATTTAAAACCGGTATTGCTGTGGCTCCTGTTACAGATTGGAGATTATACAACGCTGCTTATGCAGAACGATATATGCGACGACCACAAGAAAACTTCAAGGGATATGATTTGACCTCTCCCTTATTACATGCCGCTCATTTGAATGGTAATTTATTAATTATTCATGGCACAGCAGATGATAATGTCCATGCACAAAACACTTTATTATATGCCCAACATTTAGAAGAAAATAACAAAAAATTCCAGATGTTACTATATACCGATAAGAATCACAGTATTTTGGGAAAAGAAACCAGAAGACATTTATATCAACAAATGAGCGAATTTTTATTTATGAATTTGTAAACGAATTATAAATCAAAACAAAAATAGTAATTGAGACAAAAAATATGTTGTAAAACATTGTTTATCTGATGTATTTTTTGATGCTCTTTTTAAGAAATTTGACCAAAAAAATGGTACTTTTGTTGTTCTATCTTTTTATTTAAACTGTAAATTTAACATTATTAACTTAATTAATTTCGAAACAATATGGCTACACAGAAAAAAAATGGGAATCTCGTAGCAATTATCACAATGATTTTCCTTTTTGGAATGATTTCATTTGTGACTAATCTTGCAGCTCCTATTGGAGTTATTTGGAAAAATCAGCCACAATTTGAAGGCTCGAATTTCCTGGGTATGTTAGGAAATATGATGAACTTTTTAGCTTATCTGTTTATGGGTATTCCAGCAGGAAAATTGTTAACAAGAATTGGTTATAAAAAAACTGCTCTTGCTGCAATTGCTGTAGGATTTTTTGGCGTTTTAATCCAATATTTATCTGGAATTATTGGAGTGGGTTCTCAGCTTTTTACTCTTCCTGCTAATTTCTTTGTTTACTTATTGGGTGCATTTGTGGCAGGTTTTTCGGTATGTATGTTGAATGCCGTTGTTAATCCTATGTTAAATCTTCTTGGTGGAGGTGGCAACAAAGGGAATCAATTAATCCAAATTGGAGCAACATTCAATTCTTTGGCTGCTACACTAACACCTATGTTTGTAGGTGCCTTTTGGTGATATTACAAAAGACCGCGTTTTATCAGGTGAAATTACTATTAATAGTGTAAATCCTATCCTTTATATTGCTTTAGGTGTTTTTGCAGCTACTTTTCTGATTCTATTATTCATTCCTATTAAAGATCCAGATGAAAATAGAAGTAGAAATACTGAAATTAAATATGAACATAGTCCCTGGAATTTTCGTCATTTTGTATTAGGTGCTATTGCTATTTTTATTTATGTTGGAGTAGAAGTAGGAATTCCAGGTACACTTAATTTTTTCCTTGCAGATGTTTCTGACAAAGGAGCAGCATTGAATCCACAAAAAGCAGCAGCTATTGGAGGATTTGTTGCTGGAACATACTGGTTTTTAATGCTTATTGGTCGTTTCATCGGAAGTCTGATTGGTGGCAAAATTTCCAGTAAAGCTATGTTGACAAGTGTAGCTACAGGAGGGATTATTTTAGTTTTACTTGCAATTTTCTTACCTAAAAATTTAACAACTTCTATGCCTGTATTCACTGGTTCATCATTTGGTATGGTACAAGTTCCTCTTATTGCTTTGTTTTTAGTGCTATGCGGTTTGTGTACTTCAGTTATGTGGGGATGTATTTTTAATCTGGCAGTGGAAGGGCTTGGAAAATATACAGCAGCAGCCTCAGGAATATTTATGATGATGGTTGTTGGAGGTGGTATTTTACCATTATTGCAAAATTGGATTGCAGATATTTCTACTTATCAAACCAGTTATTGGGTAATTTTTGTTGGATTGCTGTATATCCTGTTTTATGCTGTAATTGGCTCAAAAAATGTAAATAAAAATATTCCTGTTGAAATTTGAACGACAAAATAAAAAATCTAATTATGGAAAAACCTTATGTAATAGGCATTGACATGGGAGGAACAAATACTGTTTTTGGTATTGTAGATGTTCGGGGAAATGTATTAACCAAAAGTGCTATAAAAACAACTGCACATAGTGATGTAAATCTTTATATAGACGACCTTTATAATGAATTAATGAAATTAATTGTTGCTGAAGGTGGCATAGAAAAAATTAGAGGAATTGGAGTTGGTGCACCAAATGGAAATTTTTATACAGGTAACATTGAATTTGCTCCTAATCTTCCATGGAAAGGAGTTATTCCTTTTTCCTCACTTCTCCGTGAGAAATTTGGGATACCAGTGGCTTTGACAAACGATGCAAATGCTGCTGCGATCGGAGAAATGACGTATGGTATAGCTCGCGGCATGAAAGATTTTATCATGATTACTTTAGGTACAGGTGTAGGGAGCGGTATCGTTATTGATGGAAAATTAGTTTATGGTCACGATGGCTTTGCTGGAGAATTAGGACACGTAACTGCCATAAGAAATGGTCGTTTGTGTGGATGTGGGAAAAATGGTTGTCTTGAGGCTTACGCATCAGCTACTGGAGTTGCTCGGACAGCAAGGGAAATCCTTGAAACAACCAATCAAGAGAGTATTTTACGGAATATCCCTTTAGCTGATATTACTTCAAAAGATGTTTATGATGCGGCGAAAGAAGGCGACGAAGTAGCTATTGAAATTTTTAATTTTACAGGAAAAATTTTAGGAGAATTATTTGCTGATTTTGTTGCTTTCAGCGCCCCTGAGGCTATTATTCTTTTTGGAGGTTTATCAAAAGCAGGTGAATTTATATTAGGTCCTATTAGGGAAAACATGGAAAAAAATCTTCTCCCTATCTGGAAAGGAAAAATTAAAATTCTATTCTCAATTCTTAAAGAATCGGATGCAGCCATTTTAGGGGCAAGTGCCTTAGCTTGGGAACTTCAATAGAAATCTTAATTCATTGATTGTAAAAAACCAAAGGTTACAATTTTTCTTATTGTCATCTTTGGTTTTTTTGTAAAATTTTACTATATCTTTATCATTGTAATAAACCATTCATTTTCACAAAATTACACAGAAAATTTTTTTATAAGAAATTTTTAATTTGCCATGAAATAAAAATAAAAAATAAAAAAGCACTTTTGGATTTTCTCTATTATAAAAGTAGGAATTTGCTCTTAAATTTGATTTTTAAAAGTTGACTGCTAAAAAAGATATTCAATTATTTGAGTAACTTTGCAAAAATTGTTCTTCAATTAAGTAAAAAATTCGATTTTAATTATTTATCAAAATATCGGATGCCAACAGAAGATTATTTACTGAAATATCTTGAAAAGTTGAATTATGCCATTGCAGCTATGTTGGGATTGCGTGAAAAAGGTTTCCCAGAAGACGCTCTGAAAATGGCAGATGAAACCTATCGCGAATTATTACATTATGATTTGAAGGAATTGACTGTTATGCCCATTGAAAAATTCATTGAAACCATCCGCCAGAGAAATTATAATATTTCTATTTTAAATTTATTGTCACAAATAACTCACGAAACAGCAACCTCATTCGAAGCTGATCATCAAACAAAGACAGCAAAGATTTTTTATTTAAAGTCGCTGGAATTGTATCATTTACTGAATGAAAAGGACAAAACTTTTTCCTTTGAACGGGAAATAAGAATAGAAGAACTCAAAAATAAACTTTCTTAATTAAATTATTTGAAAACAAATATTTAAGTTGATAAAAATTTTATGATAAACCAATATAAAACCAAACGCCGTCCTGAAAAAGAAATGATTTTTGGAGTAAGAGCCGTTATTGAAGCCATTCAAAGTGGGAAGGAAATTGACAAAATCCTGTTGAGGAAAAATATCAGTAACGAAACAAGAAGGCAACTTTTTCAGGCAATAAAAGATTTACAAATTCCTGTCCAATTTGTGCTAGAAGAAAAATTAAATACCATTACCAATAAAAATCATCAGGGCGTAATTGCTTATATTTCACCCATTTCCTATCAATCCATTGAAAATATCATTCCTCAAATTTATGAAGAAGGAAGAATGCCTTTTGTAGTTGTGTTAGACGAAATTACTGACGTTCGTAACTTTGGTGCCATTGCTCGAACTTGTGAAGGTGGGAAAGTTGACGCTATTATCATTCCTGCCAGAGGCAGCGCTTCCATCAATGCAGATGCCATCAAAACTTCTGCGGGAGCATTGTTTTCCATACCTATTTGTAGAGAAAATAATTTGGAAAATACGTTGAAGTTTTTGTTGGATTCGGGACTTAAACTTGTCGCTGTAACAGAAAAAGCTGATAAAAATTATACCGAAGTTTCTTACAAAGAACCGATAACATTGGTGATGGGAGCAGAAGATAAAGGTATCCATCCAGAACTTTTATCTTTATGTGAGGAAAAGGTGCGAATTCCTATGCTGGGGAAAATCGAATCTTTAAATGTTTCAGTTGCGGCTGGTATTTTGATTTATGAAGTAGTTCGTCAACGAAATTTGAACAGCATTTAAGTGGTATTTACATAACATTTAAATCTAATGGAAATTTTATACGAAGATAATCATCTCATTGCCATAAACAAAACCAATTCCGACATTGTGCAGGGCGACAAAACAGGTGATGAGCCACTTTCAGAAAAAGTAAAAAAATATTTGAAGGAAAAATACAATAAGCCGGGAGCGGTTTTTCTAGGTGTTCCTCATCGGTTGGATAGGCCAGTGAGTGGCGTCGTTTTGTTTGCAAAAACAAGCAAAGCTTTATCTCGCTTCAATGTTATGTTTCAGAATCAGGAAGTTAAAAAAACTTATTGGGCAATTGTCAGGCAAAAACCACCTTATAGGGAAGAACAATTAGAACATTTCTTAGTAAGAAATGAAAAATTAAACAGAACCTTTGCCTATGATGAACCTGTCAACGACAGCAAAAAGGCGATTCTCTCATATAAAATCCTTGCCACTTCTGATTATTATTATTTACTGGAAATTCATCCCAAAACTGGCAAGCATCATCAAATTCGCTGTCAATTGGCAAAAATTGGTTCACCTATCAAAGGAGATTTAAAATATGGTTATCCGCGTTCCGACAAAAATGGTGGTATAAGTCTTCATGCCAGAAAAATTGAATTTGTTCATCCTGTCACCAAGCAACTCATTCAAATTACGGCACCTGTTCCTCAAAATGACAATTTATGGCTCTATTTTGAAAATTCGCAAAAAAATAAATAAATATTTTATGAACAATTTACAAAAGCCCGATTGGATTAGAACGCGATTGACAAGTACTTCCAATTTTTCAAATGTCCATCAAACTATCCAGCAACATCAACTTCACACCATTTGTGAAAGCGGAAAATGTCCAAATTTGAGTGAATGCTGGAATAGGGGAACCGCTACTTTTATGATATTGGGCGAAATTTGTACACGTTCCTGTAAATTTTGCAATACCGCAACAGGTCGTCCTCTTCCACCAGATCCAGCAGAAAGTCAAGCAATTGCCGAAGCCGTTTACTCCTTAAAACTGAAACATGTCGTGATTACTTCCGTAGATAGAGACGATTTGCATGATAAAGGTGCTTCCTTTTGGGCAAAAACCATTCGTGCCATTCAAGTAAAAAATCCCAATACAACAATAGAAGTACTTATTCCCGACTTTGACGGACAACACGATTTGCTAGATATAATTATTCAGGAAAAGCCAAACATCATCTCTCACAATATGGAAACAGTCCGTCGATTAACGCCATTGATTCGTTCAAAAGCTCGATATGAAACCAGTTTAGCAGTTTTAAATTATGTGGCTTCGCAAGGAATTATTACCAAATCCGGAATAATGGTTGGCTTGGGCGAAACGGAAGAAGAAGTACTGGATTTGATGGAAGATGTACTGAAAGCGGGTTGCTCTATTTTGACAATTGGACAATATTTACAACCTTCTAAAAAAAATATTCCTGTATCAGCTTATATTTCACCACAACAGTTTGAAAAATACAAAGAAATCGGATTACAAAAAGGTTTTAAATATGTAGAAAGTGCTCCTTTTGTTCGTTCTTCTTATTTTGCTGAAAAACATATTTTATAACTCAGGTATTTTTCTGATAATCACTGAATTTTTTAATCTCGTCCAAAAAGATAAATGAGAAAAATACCTGCCAAAATAAAGATAATCTGGATGAGACCTTCTTTGAAAGAAGTTTTCCGATGCATTTCAGGAATCAAATCAGCTAATGCAATATATAAAAAACTGGCTGCTGAAAAAGCCAGTGCATAAGGAATCAGTGATTTAGCAAAACTTAACGAAAAATAAGCTATAATTCCTAATACCAAAGCAGTAGAACCTGAAAGTGCATTATAAAACAAAGCTTTAGAACGACTCATCCCACTTCGCAATAAAACGCCAAAATCGCCCAACTCTTGAGGAACTTCATGAAAAACAACCGACAAAGTAACTACCCAACCAAAGCTATTGGAAGTTAAAAATGCAGAAGCAATAATCACTCCATCAATGGCATTGTGGAAAGCATCGCCAAATAAAACCATTGGAGCTGCAGCCAATAAATTTCTTTCGCAGGAAGCGTCGGCACAAATTCTCCATAAAATGATTTTTTCCAACACAAAGAAAAAAACAAGTCCTCCTAATAAAACATTCAGTACAATTTCAGGTTTCAATACAGCGAGTGCTTCTGGAATCATTCCCACCAAAGCAGAACCTAACAATGTGCCTCCTGCTAAATAAGTTAAAAAACGCGTAATCTGCTGTAGCCTCTTTTCCTTTAATAACAAAATTAATCCTGCCAGTAATACGCTACCAACACTCCCTAAAAATAAAGCCAATATAGTAAAAATAAGACTTTGCGTCATAAATTTTTATTTTTTGGTAATTGAGTATTGTAAACGACAAAACTTCCCTTTTCTACACCAAGCAATTGTGCAATCACATCACATTTTGCTACTAATAAAAAGAAAATTCTTGGATCATTTTGATATATTAACCCTTCCAGATTTCCCTGACCTTTTGAAATAATTAAATCCGCATGTTGGAAAATTTCCTGAAATTCAGAACTGCATTCTTTTACAATTGTAGAAGCTACATCATTCCCATTGGAAATTACTCTGGCAACTTTGTCTATTCCAACCTGGTAAGCATCTTCGAGTGTAACATCATTCAGTGCTGGAGCACCACGAACAGCAAAAGTTACATTGGGATGTTTCATTGTTTCAATAAATAATTTGTCAAAAACAATTTCGCCTGCATTGTCACCAAGATACAGAATTTTTTTAGCTGTTTTAATTCGATTGTGTAATTCTGCTGAATGATCAATGGCAAATTGAATAGTAAAAGCCTTTTCAATAGTGCTATGTACATCAAAATGTGCAGTGGGACCATAATCCATAATGTTTCCAGCAATAGCGAGTCGCAACGCCAACTGAAAAGGATTTTCAGACTTTTCAACAATCTGTTTTAAATCATTATATAATTCAAGGGCAATTTCATTACTTTTACGTTTTTCTTCGGCAAAGGGATCAGAAAGCCCACTCAATTTCAAAAAATCCTTGTTTAATTCACGATAAATTTCAGGCATCAGTTTGCCATCGCTTTCACGTAAAATTTTCTGATATTGTTGTCTAAATTTTTTTTTATCGTTTTCATTTATGAGAAACTTCTCAATCAATCTTTCAAAATTTTGTACAAAGCAAAATTTGCATTGTTCATTAATTCCACTTTCTTGCATTTTTATTAATATATTATGTTTTTTAATTGTAAATCAGTTAATTACTTATTAGTTAGTAAAGGCAATAAATTTTCTTTTTCCTCTTCATTGATATGAACGTGCGTTTCCTTATTATTCACTAATTTAAAACAATGTTTGCAGCGAAACCATTGCTGATCAAATTCCACATTACCTCCTTCAATTACAATTGTTTTTCCTTCTACCATTGCTTTTGCTATAGTTTTGCGTGCATTTTCGTAAATCCGTGTTAAAGTTGGTCTTGAAATCTGCATACGTTTTGCAGCTTCTATTTGTTGAAATCCTTCATAATCCAGCAAACGAATAGCTTCATATTCGTCAAAATGTAAAACTATTTTCTCTGATTTTTTAGGAAAAATTCCAAAAGGCTGATAACCCATCATAAGCGGTGGTGAAGCCATTTTACGTTGATGTTGAGGACGAGCCATAATCTTTTTCGATTTTTAAAAACAAGGCAAAATTACAAAAAAATTTTGAACTTATGTTCATTATTTAAAAAAATCTCTATGTAATAAAAATAATTTGGCTTTAACTATAGAATACGCTTCGTGAAATGTTTCTACTCCAAATTCCAAATTTTTGATTGTCAGCTAAATCCAGCACCTTGTACCTCGTATCTCGTACCTCGAATTTCCAAACTCCAAACTCTTTGTATTAGCAATAAATTGATCTTTATTTATCAATGCGAAATTGAAAATTATCACGTAACTTTGTAATCGGAAGCAACAATCATGTAAAAGTTTACAAATCAAAATGGTAAATTCTTTATTACAAAATTTATACACACGACAAGACATAGAGATTACTGCTCCAGCCGGTTCGTGGGAAAGTTTAATGGCAGCCGTCAAGGCAGGAGCTGATTCGGTTTACTTCGGAATTGAAAAATTAAACATGAGAAGCAAATCGAGTAACAACTTTACTACCGAAGATTTACCTCATTTAGTAAATATCTGCAAAGAAAATAAAGTAAAAAGTTATTTAACTGTTAATACCATTTTATATGACAGCGATTTGGAATTAATGAGAAAAATCATTGATCTTGCTAAAAAAGAAAATGTAGATGCCATTATTGCTTCCGATGTAGCCGCAATGATGTATGCAAATAGTATTGGAATGGAAGTACATTTGTCCACCCAATTAAATATTTCCAACATAGAAGCATTAAAGTTTTATGCACAATTTGCCGATGTCGTGGTGTTGGCACGCGAACTGAATTTGAATCAAGTGTCAGAAATTTATCAAACGATTCAAAAAGAAAAAATTTGTGGACGGAATGGGAAACTAATTCGTATTGAAATGTTTTGTCACGGAGCACTTTGTATGGCAGTATCGGGGAAATGTTATCTGAGTTTGCACGAAAAAAATCTTTCTGCTAATCGTGGAGAATGCAATCAAATTTGTCGGCGAGGCTATTTGGTAAAAGATAAAGATTCCGAAATAGAATTGGAAATTGACAACGAGTATATTATGTCACCAAAAGATTTAAAAACTATCAGTTTTATAGATCAAATGCTTGAAGCAGGTGTCAGAGTATTTAAAATAGAAGGAAGAGCAAGAAGTGCTGAATACGTAAAAACAGTGGTGTCGTGTTATAAGGAAGCCATTGCATCTTGTCTGGATGGCACGTACAACGAAGAAAAAATAAAAGATTGGGACAGAAGGTTAAGCAGAGTATTCAATCGCGGTTTCTGGAATGGCTATTATCTGGGACAAAGATTGGGTGAATGGAATAAAAATTATGGCTCGGCAGCAACTCACAAAAAAATATACATTGGCAAAGTGACAAACTATTTCAGTAAAATTGGTGTTGCAGAATTTTTACTGGAAGCTCAAAGTTTATCGGTTGGCGACGAAATACTAATTACAGGCGAAACAACTGGAGCTTATGAAGATATGGTTACAGAAATCAGAGTAGAAGATGTTCCAGTAGAAAAAGTAGAAAAAGGTACTTATTTCTCCATGAAAACCAACGAATTGGTGCGTCGAAACGACAAACTTTTCAAAATTGTTCCGACAGAACATGGGAAAGAAGAAAGAAAATAGAATTTTGAATGAAATATTTTTTATGTAGCTATTTCTTAAATCAAATTTAAGAGCAGATTCCTATTTATAATTGAGAGAGCCTAAAAATGTTTTCTTTTTTTATGTTGTAACAAAATCAAAGTTTTTTGTAAAATTTTTTACACATAATTTTATGACTTCTTTCAGAAATTTTTGAAAATAAATAGGTAGTATTTTATTACACTGAAAACATAGGAATTTTTCTATTACTTCTGCATCCAAACGTTTCATGAACGTCTCTGCTCTAAACGTCTGACTATCAACTAAATATTTAAAACTTTACAAAACTCAGAACTTTAAACTCGCATCTTTCACCACATATCTCGAAACTCGTAAACTCAAAAATTCTTCAATAATTTTTTTTGAAAAACATAACTTTCTCCCGAAATTGACGCATTTTTCAAATAGATAAATTATTTTTGTATTATCAACGTTTAAGAAAGATATTTTAAAAATTCTTCCCTTTATTTTTAGTAAAAAAATTCTGAGATTGAAATATATTGATGTTATATTACCTTTGCCGCTAACCAATACTTTTACCTATGCGGTTCCTGATGAATGGGATGAATTGGTTCAACCGGGTATGCGAGTAGTAGTGCCGTTCGGCAAGAAAAAAATGTATTCGGCTATTATTTATTTGGTACATAATATAAAGCCCAATTTACCTTATGAGATCAAGGAAATAATTTGTTTTCTGGATGAAAAACCAGTAATTCGACCGCTGCAAATTAAATTTTGGGAATGGATTGCCAATTATTATTTGTCTTCATTAGGTGAAGTTTATCAATCAGCAATACCTTCAGGACTGAAACTGGAAAGCGAAACACGTATTTGTATCAATTCTTCTTTTGAAATAGATGATTCTTTTTCAAAACGTGAAATGAAAATTTTAGAAGCACTTTCTGATAAAAAAGAAATTACTATTTCTCAACTCATAAAAAAAACAGGTATCAATAATATTCTTCCTTTACTCAATTCATTATTAGAAAAAAATGCTATTGAAATAAAAGAAGCATTGTCCGAAAAAATTCGTCCCAAAACTGAAATTTTTGTCCGATTGAATCCATCAGTTCAAAATGAAGAACAGTTGCATCATATTTTTGATTCGCTTGCCCGTGCAAAGAAGCAATTGGATTTATTAATGACTTATGTCGAACTTTCAAAATGTTTGTCACCGCAGCCAGTCGAGGTTTCAAAAAAAATATTACTGGAAAAATCAGGTGTCTCTGCTACTACTTTGGATGCATTGGTCAAACGAAAGATATTAGAAACCTACATCAAAGAAATTGACCGATTGAATCACAGTGCATTGCCAGTGAATGATTTGTATCCATTGAATAGTTTTCAGCAAAAAGCTTTGTTGGAAATTGAAGAGCAATTTCTTCGAAAAAATGTAGTTTTACTTCATGGAGTAACTTCCAGCGGCAAAACGGAACTTTATCTTCATTTAATCCAAAAAACACTCAACGAAGGCAAACAAGTGCTTTATCTTGTTCCTGAAATAGCTTTGACTACTCAACTTACTTCTCGATTGAAGCGTGTGTTTGGAAATAAACTGGGAGTTTATCATTCCAGATTTTCTGATGCTGAACGTGTTGAAATTTGGAATAATGTTTTGAATAATAAAGGATATGAAGTTATTATTGGGGCTCGTTCTTCTATTTTTCTTCCTTTCCGACAATTAGGATTAATTATTGTGGACGAAGAGCAGGAAACCAGCTACAAACAATTTGATCCAGCTCCTCGCTATCATGCACGTAATGCAGCTATTGTTCTAACTTCACTGCACGAGGCAAAAACTCTTTTAGGAACAGCTACTCCTGCCATCGAAAGTTATTATAATGCTCAAATTGGAAAATATGGACTGGTAGAGCTGAATCAACGTTATCTTGAACTTTCCATGCCTGAAATTTTAGTTGCCGATTTGAAGGAAGCTTACCGCAAGAGACAAATAGAAGGACACTTTACACCCTTGTTGCTGGAAAAAATGAAAAATGCCCTTGAAAATAGGGAACAAATCATATTATTTCAAAATCGACGTGGTTATGCACGTTATCTTGAATGTAAAATGTGTGCTTATGTACCAAAATGTAAAAACTGTGACGTAAGCCTTACCTTTCATAAAACTTCAAACACGCTAATTTGTCATTATTGTGGTTACAGCGAACCTATTTCGACAGTTTGTCCAGCTTGCGGAACGCCACATGGACTTTCCAACAAAGGTTTTGGTACAGAAAAAATTGAAGATGAAATTAGAAAATTTTTCCCTGAAGCACGAATTGCCCGGATGGACTTGGATACGACCAAAAGTAGAAAATCCTATGAAAAAATTATTGCTGACTTTGAACAGTATAAAATTGACATACTTATTGGTACTCAAATGGTTACAAAGGGTTTGGATTTCGACAGAGTAAGTTTAGTAGGAATTCTGAATGCGGATAATCTTTTTCACTTTCCAGATTTCAGAGCTTATGAAAGAGCTTTCCAGCTACTAGCACAGGTGAGTGGCAGAGCAGGAAGAAAAAACAAACAAGGCACCGTCATATTGCAGACTTTTGAACCTCAACATCCAATTATTCAGCAAGTGATCAACAACGATTATTTGTCAATGTACCATATGCAATGTAAAGAACGGAAACAATTCAAATATCCTCCCTATTATCGATTGATAGAAATTTCACTTCGTCATCGGAAATTGGAACTATTAGAACAAGCCTCACAACAAATGGTAAATGAATTGCAATTTGTATTTGGTAAACGTGTTTTAGGACCCAATACTCCTCTTATCCCTCGTATTCAAAATCAGTATATCAAAAACATTCTACTTAAAATGGAAATCGGTGCTTCCATTGAAAAAACCAAGAAATTGGTGATGGAAGTTATTAACAATATTTCTTCACTTCCTCCTTACAAATCGTTACGTATTCAAATTGATGTGGATCCTTTATGAAAAAGTAAGTTAGTTGGATATACATTTATTTGACAATCCATCTTGCTTAATTTTGTCCATTTATTCATAAAGAAATGGGTAAAAACCTGTTTTATTTTCAGCCACTTTTTATAGTTTAAAAAATTTTTAATACAATCCACTGATTTGTAATAATTTAATAAAAATAAAATATTTTCTATTTATTATTGTCAATTAGAATTAATATATTATTTTTGCACGTTTTTATGAAAGATCGAAATCTATTTTAGTTAGATGAGAAAATTTCAATCAATCTAATTTACTTACATTAAATAGAAAAGGAAAGAAGAATGAAAAATAAGTATGTTGATCTCATTGAACAAACTTTTGAGTTCCCTAACGAAGAATTTAATGTTATCGACAATGAATTATATTGGTGTGGCATCCCTTTGATGGATGTAATAGAGCAATATGGCACTCCATTAAGAATTGCTTATCTTCCAAAAATTGGAGAAAACATTCAGAAAGCTCGTAGGATGTTTAATGTTGCTATGGCTAAAGTAGACTATAAAAGTAATTATTATTATTGCTATTGTACCAAAAGTTCTCATTTTTCTTTTATTATGGAAGAAGTGCTGAAGCATGATGTTCATCTGGAAACTTCTTCAGCTTTTGATATCAATATTATGGAATCATTGTTTGAAAGAGGATTACTCTCGCAAGATAAGTATATTCTTTGCAATGGCTTTAAAAGACCTCAATATATAGAAAACATTCAAAATTTAAGGCGAATGGGATTTGCTAATATAGTCCCTGTTCTGGATAATAAATTTGAATTAGATTTATTGCTGAAAAATTTTGATTTGAAATTTAAAATTGGTATTCGCATTGCTGCTGAAGAGGAGCCGAAATTTGATTTTTATACTTCGCGTTTAGGAATTCGTTATAACGACATCATACCCTATTACCTGAAACACATTGCCAACAATCCGCAAGTAGAGCTGAAACTTTTGCATTTTTTTATCAACACAGGTGTTAAAGATACAGCCTATTACTGGAACGAATTAAACAAAGCAGTAAATCTCTACTGTGAATTAAAGAAAAAATGTCCTGAGCTTGATGGTCTTAATATTGGTGGAGGATTTCCTATTCAAACCCATCTGGACATGATGTATGATTATGAATATATGGCGGAAGAAATTATAGCTCAAATAAAAAATATTTGTACGCAAAATGGTGTGCCAGAGCCAAATATTTTCACTGAATTTGGTTCTTATACGGTTGGCGAAAGTGGTGCAATGCTATATTCTATTGTGAATCAAAAAAAACAAAACGATCGTGAATTATGGGATATGATTGACAGTTCGTTTATGACAACCTTACCAGACACTTGGGCTATTAATCAACGATTTATATTTCTGGCTATCAACAATTGGGATTCAGAATATGAACGAGTGAATTTGGGTGGATTGACCTGCGACAGTGAAGATTTCTATAATGCTGAAATTCATTCCAATGCTATTTTTTTACCTAAAATTCAAGAAGACCAGCAACAATACATTGGATTTTTCCATACAGGTGCTTATCAAGAAGCTTTAAGTGGTTATGGCGGAATTCAACATTGCCTCATTCCTGCACCTAAAATGGTGATTATCGACAAAGATGAAGATGGTGAATATTTCACCAAACTTTTTGCAAAAGAGCAAAGTTATAAGTCGATGCTAAAAATTTTGGGATATTAATAACTAAAGTTTTGCAATTAAAAAGTGCTGAAAATAAAGTAAAAGAAGTAGCATATTTTATCTAATATCTCATTAAAAACGAGCATATTAGCTGTATGATTACAAAAAACAGAAAAATATGCTACCAAACAAAATTAGAAAAAAATTCTGAAATTAAGGCGGATTTCAATGAAAACGAATTAGAGAATGTAAATATTTTGAAGGATTTCAAGGACATTTACTCTTTTGCTACAGGAAGAGGTTTGAAGAAAAAATATATTAATGATTAGATGGAAAATAATTAAACCGCACTTCATTATTTTCTATTTTTCAAATCATTAAATAGCAGTCCGAAACATAAGTAAATATTAAATATTTTTTATAATTACAACCAATTAGCAATTTTCTACTCACTTTTTTGTCAATATTTTTCTATAATATTTTTTTAGTCATTAATAAATAATCAGTACCTTTGTGCTCAAAAATTGCAATGTCTACATTACAAAATGAGTCAAACAATAGAACATTCAGGTATTGTTGAACAAATTGATGGCGATCAAATAAAAGTGCTGATTATGCAGCAATCGGCATGCAGCGAATGTCATGCTAAAAGTTTATGCTCTGTTGCTGATAAAAAAGAAAAAATTATTGAAGTAATCAGTTCTGATCCTACTTTAAAAGTGGGTGACAGAGTTATTATTTATGGAGAAAGTTCAATAGGACTTCAAGCAGTATTATTGGCTTTTATCATACCTTTCGTATTAATTTTTTTAGCTTTGCTTATATTTCAACATTTCATTGAAAATGAATTAATGGCAGGAATTTTGGCCCTTCTGGTGCTTGTTCCTTATTATCTTATTCTTTTTTTATCGAATAAACGATTAAATAAAAAGTTTCAATTTAAAATTAAAAAAGAAGATACAATTTAAGGAAGTAAAAAAAAAATTTTTTGAACAACTTTAAACTCAAGAGATAAATCAAAATGAACGTAATATTAATTTCAGTACTTTCTTTAGGAGGAATCGGAGCATTATCAGCTCTGATTTTATATTTTGTGGCACAAAAATTTCAGATTTTCGAAGATCCGCGAATTGACGAAGTAGAAGCAGTTTTACCTGCCGCTAATTGCGGAGGCTGTGGTTATCCAGGGTGTAGAGCTTTTGCAACTGCTTGTGTTAAAGCTGAGTCGTTAGACAATCTGGTTTGTCCAGTTGGTGGAGCTCCCGTAATGGAAAAAGTAGCTTCTATTTTAGGAAAAGCAGCAACAACCATTACTCCAACAATTGCTGTAGTGCGATGTGGTGGGAGTTGTGAATATCGTCCTCGCGTCAATATTTATGACGGAGTAAAAACCTGTGCCATTGTTCATCAACTTTATCAAGGAGAAACACTTTGCAGTTGGGGATGTTTAGGTTTTGGTGATTGTGTAACAGCATGTACTTTTGATGCCATTCATATCAATCCACAGACCCTTTTGCCTGAAGTTGATGAAGAAAAATGTACTTCATGTGGACTTTGCGTAAAAGCTTGTCCGCGAAATATTATTGAGCTTCGTCAGAAAGGTCCAAAGTCAAGAAGAATTTACGTAAATTGTGTCAATCAAGATAAAGGAGCTGTTAATAAAAAAGTTTGTACGGTTGCTTGCATTGGTTGTTCAAAATGTCAGCAAGTTTGTAATTATGATGCAATAACAATTGCGAATAATTTAGCATACATTGATGACGAAAAATGTAAATTGTGTAGAAAATGCGTGGATGTTTGCCCTACTAATTCAATAGTGGAAATAAATTTTCCTCCACGCAAAACAAAAACAGAAACATCTTCAAATATTTCTATTACAGAACAATAATAAAATTTTTCAATTTTTACAAGAAAAATAAAATTTACTTAACCATCAATGAAAACTTTCAAAATAGGAGGAATTTATATAGAAGAGTATAAATTATCAGCAGGGGAAAGAACTAAAGTTATTACATTACCTCAACAAGTGGTAGTGCCTTTACGACATTATGCAGGCAAGCCCAGTATTCCACAAGTAAAACGAGGCGATTTTGTAAAAGTAGGACAATTAATTGGTTTAGCTGATGGCTTTGTGTCAGCAAATGTCCATTCGCCAGTTTCAGGTAAAGTTGCGAAAATTGATAATGCTTTAGATGCGTATGGCTACAAATATCCATCCGTATTTATTGATGTAATTGGCGATGATTGGCTTGAAACGATTGATTTAACCCCTGAAGTAAATCATACATGTGAATTGACTTCTTCTGAAATCATAAAAAAAATTGCGGAATCTGGAATTGTTGGATTGGGTGGTGCCACTTTTCCTACCCATGTAAAACTTACAATACCTGCTGGAAAAAAAGCGGAAGTGCTTATTATTAATGGTGCAGAATGTGAACCTTTTCTTACTTGCGATCATCAGTTAATGCTTGAAAAAGGTGAAGAAATCATTGTGGGTGTCACCATTTTAATGAAAGCTCTTAATGTTAAAAAAGCCCTCATTGGAATTGAATGTAATAAAAATGATGCAATCATTAATATAAAAAAATGGGCAAAAACGGAAGAAGGAATTGAAGTAGTTCCGCTACAAACAAAATATCCTCAAGGTTGTGAGAAACAGTTAATTGAAGCCTTGACAGGACGTCGAGTTCCCAGAGGAGGTCTTCCTGTGGATGTTGGTGCAGTGGTTCAAAATGTAGCTACAACTTTTGCCGTATATGAAGCTGTTCAGAAAAACAAACCATTGATAGAGAGAATAATTACAGTTACGGGAAAATCGATGTCGAAACCAGGAAATTTTTGGGTACGAATCGGAACTCCATTAAGTCACGTAGTTGAGCAAGTTGGCGGTATTCCAGAAGATACAGGAAAAATTGTAGCAGGCGGACCGATGATGGGACGTGCCTTATTTTCGCTGGAAGTAGCTGTTGCTAAAGGTACATCAGGATTACTTTTTATTCCTTCGACAGAAGCTTATAGAAAAAAAGTAGAGAATTGTATTCGATGTTCAAAATGTGTGTTTGCTTGCCCAATGGGATTAGAACCTTATTTATTGATGAGTCTGGGAGAAAAAATGTTATGGGAAGAAATGCAGAAAAATCAAGCTCTTGATTGTATTGAATGTGGTTCATGCAGTTTTATTTGTCCTTCCCATCGTCCTTTACTGGATTATATCAAAAATGGTAAAGTTGCAATTAACAATATAAAGATAAATAGCAATAATTAAAAAATATAGGATTCAAATATGAACAATTTAGTTGTTTCGCCAGCGCCTCATATTCATAGCGGGAATTCCGTTACTAAAGAAATGAAAGGTGTATTAATTGCATTAATTCCAGCTTATTTGGCTGCTTTGTATTATTTTGGTTTGGGTGCTTTTATTGTGAGTGTTACCGCAGTGATTTCATGTGTGGCTTTTGAATATCTTATTCAACGATTTTTGTTAAAAAGTGAATTGACTATTAATAATTTTTCAGCAGTAGTGACTGGATTGTTGCTTTCTTTTAATTTACCTTCCAATCTTCCCATCTGGATAATTATAATCGGTTCATTAGCTGCCATCGGAATAGGGAAAATGAGCTTTGGGGGTTTGGGGAACAATCCTTTTAATCCAGCATTGATAGGACGCGTATTTTTGTTAATTTCTTTTCCAGTACAAATGACTACCTGGCCTAAACCTATTCCATTTAATATGGCTTATTTAGATGCAGAAACTTCAGCTACAGCACTTACACTGTTAAAAGAACATGCTGGAACGCTTCCTTCAACACTGGATATGTTTCTCGGGAATATGGGTGGTTCGTTAGGCGAAGTTTCAGCACTGGCTTTGTTGATAGGTTTTATTTATTTGCTGGTGAAAAAAATTATTAGCTGGCATATTCCAATCAGCATATTGGCTACTGTGGCTATTTTTACAGGAATTCTTCATTTCATTCATCCTGAAATGTGTGCTTTACCACTTACTCATCTTTTGACAGGAGGTTTATTGTTAGGAGCTATTTATATGGCAACGGATTATGTTACTTCTCCCATGTCAAAATTAGGAATGATAATTTATGGCATTGGAATAGGGCTGATAACTGTTATTATTCGGGTTTGGGGTTCCTATCCTGAAGGAATGTCATTTGCTATTTTGATTATGAATGGTTTTACACCACTTATCAATGCTTATGTTAAACCAAAACGTTTTGCGGAGGTAGTTAAACAATGAAAAAATTAGAATCAAATCTCAAGAATATGGTCGGTGTGTTGCTGTCAATCACAGTAATTTCGGCTCTCACCTTAAGTTCCGTTTATTCAGTAACAAAAGATCCAATTGAAAAATCAAAAACAGTAAAGCAACAAAATGCTATTAAAGAAGTAATTCCAGGTTTTGACCATTTAGCAACTCCTGAAAAAATTAGTTTAAATAGCGGCGACACATTAACTATTTATAAAGCCTATGATAAGGATAATGTTTTTATTGGGGCAGCTGTTGAATCTTTTTCAAAAAAAGGATTTGGAGGAGAAATAAAAGTTATGGTAGGTTTTGATAAAGAAGGAAATATCATAAATTATTCAGTGTTAGAACAAAAAGAAACCCCTGGTTTGGGAACAAAAATGGTAGACTGGTTTAAAACTCCAATTGGCAATCAAGACATTAGAGGAAAAAATCCAAAAAAAAATAATCTTACCGTTAAAAAAGATGGTGGTGAAGTTGATGCCATTACAGCTGCAACTATTAGTTCCCGTGCGTTTTTGGATGCTATTCATAATGCGTATGTTGCTTATTCAAGAAATTTTGAAAACAAAAGCGAAGATAAAATTGATTCTGAAAGTGGAGCTTCAAAAATAGAACATCAGGATTCTACCAAAATAATTCAATGAACAATTAATAAAAAAGGAAAAAAATGAGTCAGTCTAAATTTAAAATCATCCTGAATGGTTTAATCACAGAAAATCCCACGTTTGTGCTGATATTAGGAATGTGCCCAACGTTAGCTACCTCTACTTCAGCTTTAAATGGAATCAGCATGGGACTTGCTACTTCATTTGTATTAATTGGTTCTAATATGGTAATTTCCATGTTGAAAAACGTGATTCCCGAAAAAGTTCGCATTCCGGCTTATGTGGTGGTGATTGCTACTTTTGTTAGTGTAGTGGAAATGTTCATGCAGGCTTACGTTCCTGCTTTATACGAAAGTTTGGGAATTTTTATTCCATTAATTGTGGTTAATTGTATTGTGTTAGGAAGAGCAGAGGCTTTTGCTTCAAAAAATTCTGTTTTAGATTCTACGTTGGATGGACTTGGCATTGGATTAGGCTTTACAATTGCATTGGGCATTCTGGGAAGCATTCGTGAATTGTTAGGGACAGGGAAAATTTTCAATGTCAATATCTTTTCAGACCATTACGGTACTTTGATTTTTATTTTAGCTCCCGGTGCCTTTATTGCACTGGCTTACCTGATTGCCATTGTCAATAAACTAATTAAACATATTAAAATTTAGACAGAAAATTATTTCAGATAATGCAATTTCATTATTTATCAATCAAAAAAAATTAATAACGGATAAATTACAAATAAAATGACTTATTTTTTGATATTTATCAGTGCTGTTTTTGTAAATAATATTGTACTGACACAGTTTTTAGGAATTTGTCCCTTTTTAGGTGTATCTAAAAAAATCGATACTGCCTTAGGAATGAGTGGAGCGGTGGTTTTTGTTATGACAATTTCTACCATTATTACCTATCTTATTCAAAAAGGGATTTTAGCACCTTTCAACCTTGAATTTTTACAAACTATTGTTTACATTCTTGTGATTGCTGCCCTGGTGCAATTGGTTGAAATAATTCTAAAAAAAATTTCACCATCTTTGTATCAAGCTTTAGGAGTATTCCTTCCCTTGATAACTACGAATTGTACCATTTTAGGAGTTGCCATTTTGGTAATTCAAAAAGAATTTAATTTAATGGAAAGTGTGGTGTTTGCTATTTCGACAGCCATTGGTTTTGGCCTGGCTCTTATTTTATTTGCTGGCATTCGTGAGCAACTCAGCATGGTAAAATTACCCAAAGGAATGGAAGGGACACCAATCGCTTTATTAACAGCTGGTTTGCTGGCAATGGCTTTTATGGGCTTTGCAGGAATTGTAAAATGATTTTCTTTAAGAAAAACGTATAAATTTTCTTTTTTGATTTGTCTATTTTTAAATATCGTTTTACATTTGCAAAAAGATTGTTTTTCTTTTGCGGCAGTAGCTCAGTTGGCAGAGCTTTAGCTTCCCAAGCTAAAGGTCGCGGGTTCGAATCCCGTTTGCCGCTCACCATTCAAGAGACTACTGAGAAACAACGGTAGTCTCTTTTTATTTCAGATTTTGTTTTATACTACTTGAGTTTCCTTTTTTCTTTTTAGCAAAATATAGAGGATAGGCAAAATACCAACAGTGTTGAAAATCAACAGGCAAATATACCATGCAAGATGATTGTTCCTTGCAGCTTTCCACATGGCAATAGCTTTCCATACC
>Ga0116192_1000107_pt1 | contig 64588 bp, 61 predicted proteins | sample AD_UKC113_MetaG_FD_89876 | JGI IMG/M metagenome (GOLD analysis project Ga0116192, IMG submission 89876) | Active sludge microbial communities of municipal wastewater-treating anaerobic digesters from Hong Kong - AD_UKC113_MetaG | ecosystem: Engineered > Bioreactor > Anaerobic > Digestate...
CATCGCACTGTTCAGTTTTCAAAGACCTGCCTGCTTTTTCCGCCGCACCGAAATCTGCGACGTATCTGCTATCCTATCACCCTTTAATGCTGCGGTCAAGTGCTTCTTTTAGGAAATTGTGCCAAAAACATCCCTCCAGGGGCGGTCAAAAACAACTTCGCCGCAGCTTTCAAACATGCGATTGAAACCGCTCTCCCGCAAGCTTCCGAACGGCACATTACTAAATTTAGCACATGGTACAACCCGCTGTCAAGGCGGGGAGAAAGTATTTTTTATACATACTAGTCTTCGGTATAAACTTTTGCCACTGCCACCAGGGAATCTCCCTGGTCGATCCGCATAAGCCTTACGCCCTGAGTCGACCTGCCGGTTTTGGATATGTCTTCTGCTTTAATTCTGATTATTATTCCCTCGGCGCTGATCATCATGATTTCTTCTTCGTCCTTTACCACTTGAATAGCGACAACGCCGCCGTTTCTCTCCGTCATCTTAATATTGATAATGCCTTTACCGCCTCTGGACTGGGAACGGTATTCCGAAAGGTCCGTCCGTTTGCCGAAACCGTTTTCCGTTACCGCAAGCAGGCAGGCATCGGGGCGAACCGTTTCCATACCGACAACCTCGTCGCCGGCCGCAAGTCTCATTCCCCTGACACCGCTGGTATTCCGCCCCATGGACCGCACTTCCTTTTCGGGAAAGCGGATGGCCAGCCCGTCTCTCGACGCCATTATGATTTCCTCCTCACCGCTGGTGAGCTTGACATCTACAAGTTGATCGCCCTCTCTGAGCGATATGGCGATAATGCCGTCACGGCGGGATGTATCATACTCGTTCAAGGGAGTCTTTTTAACCATCCCGTACCTGGTAGCCATAAAAAGATACTGTCCCGGGCTGAATTCCCTGACGGGGATAACCGTGGTTATCCTCTCATCGCCTTCAACATACAGAAGATTGACAATTGCGGTGCCTTTGGCCTGGCGGCCCGCCTCGGGTATTTCATGCACTTTCAGGCGGTAAACCTTGCCCTGGTTGGTAAAGAACAGGAAAAAGTGATGTGTCGTCGTAATGAAAAGATGGCGCACGAAGTCCTCCTCTTTCGTTCCCATGGCGGTTACGCCCCGGCCGCCACGGCGCTGGCTGCGGTAGGTGTCCAAAGGAATCCTCTTAATATAGCCCTGGTTGGTTACGGTTATTACCACGTCCTCTTCCGGAATGAGATCTTCCGCATCCAGGGAGACGCTTTCGTCGGATATTACCGTGCGTCTGGCGTCGGCAAATTTTTTCCTGATCTCGCCAAGTTCGTCCTTGACAATTTTAAGAACTTTTTTCTCGTCACTAAGAACAGCCCTGAGGCAGGCGATCTTTTCAGTCAGTTCCTTATGCTCCTGCTCGAGTTTTTCCCTTTCCAGCCCGGTCAACTGCCTCAAGCGCATTTCAACTATGGCCTCGGCCTGCTTTTCGGACAAGCTGAACTTTTCCACCAGAGCCTTCCTTGCCGTGTCTGGAGTGCGGGAAGCCCTGATTGTTTTGATTACTTCGTCCAGGTAAACAAGAGCGATCCTCAAGCCCTCAACAATGTGCGCCCTTGCTTCCGCCTTGTTCAAATCGAATTTTGTTCGCCGTACAACAACATCCTTTTGGTGCTCCAGGTAATAAAACAACATCTCTTTTAAGTTGAGAACTCGCGGCTGCCCGTTTACCAGAGCCAGCATAATGACCCCGAAGGTTTCCTGCATCTGGGTGTGTTTGTACAACTGGTTTAAAATCACCTGCGGGTTGGCGTCCCTGCGGAGTTCAATCATTATTCTCATGCCGCGGCGATCCGACTCGTCCCTCAAGTCGCTTATCCCGTCAATCTTTTTGTCTTTGACGAGTTCGGCAATTTTCTCAATCAGCCTGGCTTTGTTCACCTGGTAAGGCAACTGGTTTACTATGATGCAGTTCTTTCCCCCGCTCATCTTTTCAACCGTTGCCCGCGCCCTTACCTTGATGCTGCCCCTGCCGGTCAGGTAGGCGTCCCAAATGCCTTCCCTGCCCATAATTTTGCCGCCGGTCGGAAAATCCGGGCCGTTGATGACTCTCATAAGTTCTTTGACTCCGGCTTCCGGGTTGTCAATAAGCATGTTGATGCCGTCTATCACCTCACCGAGGTTGTGGGGGGGTATATTTGTGGCCATGCCCACGGCGATGCCCGACGACCCGTTGACGAGCAGGTTGGGTATCCTGGAAGGCAAAACGGTGGGTTCTTCAGTCTTGCCGTCATAGTTTGGTATGAACCCGACAGTTTCCTTCTCGATATCAGCCAGCATCTCCAGGGTAATCCTGGCCATTCTGGCCTCGGTGTAACGCATTGCCGCGGGAGAATCGCCGTCCACGGAGCCGAAATTGCCGTGCCCGTCCACCAACGGGTAGCGGCAGGCAAAATCCTGCGCCAGCCGGACGAGGGCGTCGTAAACGGCGACGTCTCCGTGCGGGTGGTATTTTGCAAGAACTTCGCCCACTATATAAGCGGATTTCCGGTGCGGTTTATCCGGAGTCAGTCCCAAACTGTGCATTGCGTAAAGGATACGACGGTGCACCGGTTTAAGCCCGTCCCGCACGTCGGGAAGCGCCCTCCCCACGATGACGCTCATGGCGTAATCCAGGTAGGAATGCTTCATTTCTTCGTTTATGTCAATTGGTATTACCCTGCCTGTCAATGAAGGCAATATCCGGTCACCTCTGCCCGTAAATTTTCTACGAGGGAATTATAACAAAATAATCTATCCAATGCAATTTAAAGCGCGGACCCGGGCGAACAAAGAAAGCAGGCCGCTCCCGCCTGCTTTAAAACACTTACGGGCTTCTATGAATTTTTGCATTCAACAGTTCCTGCTGTATTCCGGCGGTCCGGCCGACGCAGGGTTGAACAACCCCCGGGTTTTTTCGCGCAAATCCCCGTGAACTCGCACCTTTTTCACCGCCTGCGGCATAAATCTTCCTGTTCAATTGTCGCCTGCAATCTTCCCGCTTGCAGAGCATAATTCACACAATCAAGGGACACCACCTCAACTCCTGTTGTTTTTCCGCCCGTCCTTTAAAGCATGCATTCGCAGCAATTTATGGCCGGCCTTTCTGGGAACCAGCCCGAGGCTTTGCTGAAATTTTTGCAAAAGAGCCGCTGGCCAGCGTTTTGAGATGAGGACAATTTTGGTTTCTCCCAATCAAACACCTCCTTGCCTTATTTCAGATTTTCCTTAAGGGCCTCTGATCAAACAGGAAAACTGTTCTTGAGCCATGAAACAAGTTGCCGCCAAGGGCAGTTTTAAATGTGCAGATGAGACTTTAACTTTAAAAACAACTTTCTCGCGCAGGAAAGCCTTGAATTCGTCCAGGGCGGCGGGAGCTGCCGTCACTATATCCTGCAAGATATGCGCTGTTCTTTCTGCAACGGCTCCGGCGAAGAAAGCCGCCGCCAGCAGCAGCGCGGTCAAAAAAAGCCCTCCCGTCTTTCTCGTCTTTACTGTTCTGTAACCGGATACAGCTCTCACTGCCATCCCCTCCTTTCAGACTGCCTGTTTTTTATCAAAAAATCAGCAACACTTGCTAATATCTCTCTTAGGGTACCGCATCGAAATAACCCGAATCGGCGGCCGGTGCAGTCAGTATAAACCCGGCAATTTTCCCGGCCAGCCCGGCCGCAAGGGGATAATACCGGGATACTGCCTCCTTGTAACAGGCGCTTATATACTCCATCCCGGCAACTGCGCCCGTTTTGACTTCCTGTAAGGCATCAGTTGACCCACCCACGGCCGCTTCCATTAAAAAAGCGAGGACAATTAAAAAGGGCGTCAGACAGATCTTTGTCTTCCTTAATTAACCGCCGCCTGCCTGCAGGAAGTTATCGTTTTCATAAAACCCCCTCAGTTCCTCCTGTTTTGCGGCTCACGTATCCGCCGGTTATTTCAACGTCCCGCAAACTCTGGTAAGTTTGACAACGGCGTCGTACATGGCGGCCCAGAATTTCTCTTTTTCCAAAGCAATTTCTTCTCTCACCTGGACGTGCGCCTCTCTCCTTGAAAGCTCCTTCTCCTTCTCGAAAAATTCGAGTTCGAGAGAACGCCTGTATTCTTCATTTCTTTCGCGCACCTCTTCCTCGATGCGGTTCAGACATTGCCGGTGCTCTTCCTTCTGCCGGCTCATCATTTCCTCCAGTTCGCCCATTTTCAATTGATAGATTTCTTCCAGGTCTTTCTCCCTGCTGTTGATTTCAGCCATCCTTTCATCGAAACACGCCTTTTGTTTTAAAACCTCCTCCTCCATTTTCAACTCTTTTTCCATCAGGAGTTGCTCCCTTTCTTCTATTTCCCTCAGTTTTCTTTCCGCATATGCAATCTGGCCGAGGATTCTGTCCAGTTCCTCTTTGGCGGACTTGACGTCTTCCATTTGCAGACGCATGCTGGCGGCCTCTTTCCAGAATTGGGCCATCGTATATCCTTTATCCTTAACCAGCTTTTGCACGGCCAGCATGATCGTGCCGGGAATCTCGACGCTGGGGATCCGGCAGTTTTTCGCCTGTTCGGCGACTTGTTTGGTTTCAGAGATCACCTTTTTTATTGCCGTGACTTTTGACATAATTTACCACCACCGTTTTTGTCTTAAATACTAGCATATCCATGCAAGCCCTGTAGCCGGGCGAATATGTTATTTACGCCATTCATTCTCTGTTTTTCTTAGATTTTCTTTCTTTCTCTAATGTTTTGGTATATTTAAAAACTCAAGGTTGCCGGAGTTTAATCCTCAAGGTGTTCTTTTGATAACTTAAACCCCCGGCCGCATCAAACGGCCGGGGGTTTCTAAAAAGCCGCGCTTTTTTATACGTCCAGGTTTCTCACCAGCCTGGCGTTCTCCTGGATGAATTCGCGTCGTGGTTCCACGCGATCTCCCATCAGCATGGAAAAAATCGCATCTGCTTCAATGGCGTCCTTCATGGTAACCTGCATGATGGTCCGGCTTTCCGGGTCCATCGTTGTCTCCCAGAGTTGCGCCGCATCCATCTCGCCCAGTCCCTTGTATCTCTGAATGGTTACTCCGTCCCTGCCCATGCGGTTGAGCAGACTTTCCAGTTCGCTGTCGCTGTATACGTAGCTGTCGGATCTGCCTTTTTTGACCCTGTAAAGCGGAGGTTGAGCAATGAAAACATACCCCTTCTCGATCAGGGGACGCATGTACCGGTAAAAGAAAGTCAGCAGCAACGTCCTGATGTGAGCACCGTCGATATCGGCGTCGGACATTAGGATGATCTTGTGGTATCTGGCCTTGTTAATATCGAACTCCTCGCTTATGCCGGTGCCCAGAGCTGTTATCATCGCCCTGATCTCTTCGTTGGCAAGAATTTTGTCCAGGCGCGCCTTTTCCACATTCAAAATTTTCCCCCGCAAGGGAAGAATGGCCTGAAACCTCCTGTCGCGTCCCTGCTTGGCTGAACCTCCCGCAGAGTCGCCCTCTACCAGATACAGTTCCGATACGGATGGATCGCGTTCGGAGCAATCAGCCAGCTTTCCGGGAAGCGTCGAACTCTCAAGCGCGCTCTTTCGCCTGGTCAGTTCTTTGGCTTTTCGGGCGGCCTCGCGGGCCCTGGAGGCGGTAACGGCCTTCTCAAGAATACGCCTTGCCACCGACGGGTTTTCCTCCAGGAAAGTTCCCAATTCCTCTCCGACTACTGAGTCTACAATACTCCTGACTTCGTTGTTGCCAAGCTTGGTCTTTGTCTGGCCCTCAAACTGCGGTTCCGGAACCTTTACGCTCACAACAGCCGTCAATCCCTCCCGGATATCCTCGCCGGAGAGGTTTCCGCCGTTCTTGATCAGGTTGTACTTGCGGCCGTAGTCGTTCACAACCCTTGTCAGGGCCGCCTTAAAACCGGCTTCGTGAGTGCCGCCGTCGACGGTGTTAATGTTGTTGGCGTATGAAAATATGTTGTCAAGAGTATAGGAATCGGTATACTGCAGTGCAACCTCAACTATTACTTCCTCGCGCTGCTTGTGAATATAAATAGGCTTGTGAATGGGCGTTTTGGCCTTGTTCAGGTGTTTGACGAAATCTTTTATCCCGCCGTCGTGCTGATAGACCGTCTCCTGCCCCGTGCGCCTGTCTTTGAGGGTTATCTTCACTCCCCCGTTAAGGTAGGAAAGTTCTCTCAGGCGCTGGGCCAGGATATCCTGACTGAAAGTGAGTTCCTCAAAGATCTCCGGGTCAGGTTTGAAGCTCACCTTCGTGCCGGTGCTCCTGCTCTTTCCTGTTATCTTCAAATCAGTAACCGGTGTTCCCCTGCTGTACCTTTGACAGTAAACGTTACCGTTACGCCTGACCTCAACCTCCAGCCATTCGGAGAGGGCGTTCACCACAGAAAGCCCAACGCCGTGCAGTCCGCCGGAAACTTTGTATCCGCCGCCGCCGAACTTGCCTCCCGCATGGAGGATGGTGAGCACCACTTCCACCGCCGGCCGTCCGGTTTTCGGGTGTGTGTCCACTGGTATGCCGCGGCCGTTGTCGGTGACTACGATTGAATTATCTTCATGTATCACTATTTCAATCCTGTCGCAGAATCCGGCCATGGCTTCGTCAATACTGTTGTCCACAACCTCGTACACCAGGTGGTGCAGGCCTTTGGAGCTTGTGCTGCCTATGTACATGCTGGGGCGGCGTCTTACGGCCTCAAGCCCTTCAAGAACCTGAATATCCTCCGCGCCATATTTGTTGTTTTCATTCAATGCCGGGACAACTCCTTTATCCTGCCTCAAGGCTTAATTATATTTAAAGTTCTCATTATTTTCAAGTTTACCTTTTTAAAGTAAAAAACCGTGCCTTTTTTTCACGGTTTTACGTCAATTATTCATAAACAAATGTTTTCAGTATTCAAAATTTTTTTCCGACCTCTTCTTTAAGGTGGAGCAGGAGATAGGTGATACGTAAATTTCCCTGGTGGTTATCACGTAAGATTTTTCTTTTCCGGACTGGTCGGAGATGTTTTTTATAAACCCTTCATCCCCTGCTATTTCAATAAACTCCCTGGTAATGGGGGAAAGCATGGTACGCATATCCAGAATTGCTATAACGTCATTTTTTAGAACCACCACATCTCCCCCGAGGTGTAAAAACATTGTTTCTCTTTCCTCCTCATCCCGCTGTTACTTTTCCATCAAAAACATTATACACTTTTTTCCGGCAAACGCCTTTTGCCACAGAGTTAAAGTCATCCTCGTCGGTACAGGTTATAAATGCCTGGATTCCCTCACCTATATGCTCGGCGAGGGAAAACCTGCGCTCCGAGTCGAGTTCGAATAAGACGTCGTCAAGAAGCAAAACAGGGTAGTCGTTCACTTCTTCTCTCCATTGACGGATCTGAAAAATCTTCAACGAAAGCACAAGCGTTCTCTGCTGTCCACGTGAGCCGTAAGTTTTCGCATCCATGCCGTTGATGAAAAAGGAGAGGTCGTCCCTGTGCGGCCCCGCCATCGACTGAGCATACTCTATCTCCCTGCTCTCAATCGAGTAAAGCACTTCTTTAAAACGTTCGTATATTTTCTCCTCACCGTCGGGATCAACGGCTTTCAGCGAAGAAATATACGTGATATCGAGATCTTCCTTGCCTCCGGTCAACTCCCTGTGAAGAAACCTGATCAAAGGACGGAACTTTACGAGCAGATCAATTCTCATCGCCGTAAGTTTTGCGCCGTAACGGCAGATCTGCTCATTCCATACTTCCAGTGCAGTACGTTTCTGCCTTTTGCTGCGAACTTCCTTCAGGAGTTTGTTTCTCTGAAGCACAATTCTTGCATATACGGCCAAGGTATTTCCGTACTGCGGGTTAAAAGGACCTATTTCCAGATCTAAAAAACGTCTCCTTACACTAGGAGAACCTTTTACCAGAAAAAGATCATCCGGTGTGAACAGGACAACCCCGGGCCAACCAAGTGGGTAACCGCGTCTGTAAACGCCGTTTAACTCAACCCTTTTTCTTCCGGGCTGGAGAAACACCTTTATGTCAAAATCACGTTCGTCGGATATAAAGCGACATTGCACGCGCGAGAATGTGCTTTCTCTGTTGATAATTTCTGTCTCCCTCACCGTACGGAAGGACTTTCCCGTTCCGGCCATATATATGGACTCCAGAAGGTTAGTCTTGCCCTGAGCGTTCCTCCCTTTAAAAATATTGATATTTTCCGAAGGTTCGATCAAAAGACTGCGGTAATTTCTGAAACCGGATAATTCAAGTCTGTTTATATACAAAGGATTACTCTCCCCGTTTTCTTTAGGAAAGCCTACTCCTCACGCAGACGTACCGGCAGCAGCAGTGACAAAAACTTCTTTTCTTCCACCGGCTTTAAAATACCCGGGCTGAGTGGTCCGGTAAATTCAATGCATATTTCCTCGCTGCCGACCACCTTTAGAACGTCGCTCAGGTAGCGCGAATTAAACGCAACCTGAATAGGGCCGCCCTCCTGAAATACGCTCAATTCCTCCCGCACGTTGCCGGCTTCGTTGCTTACAGACATAACCAGAATACCGTTACTCAGGTTGAGCCTAACTATCGACATTCCGTCCCTTGTGAGAAGGGAAGCCCTCTCCGTAGCATCGGCAAGATCCCGTGTTTTCACAACCGCTCTGGAAACATACTCCTGCGGTATTACCTGACGGTAGTTAGGGAAAAGCCCGTCTATAAGCCGCGAAATCATGCACATATCCCCGGTCTCAAACACTACCTGATTATCCGCTACCATTACTTTTACCTCTTCATCCGTACCGGTAAGTATCCTCGTCAATTCATTCAGAGTCTTCCCTGGAATTATCACCTTTAAATCCATGTTCTCGCAGCCTTCCATTGGTATACCGCGCCAGGCGAGACGGTGAGTATCGGTGGCCACCATCTGCATCTGATTTTCACTTATCTCCATTAATACGCCTGAAAAAACCGGTCTATTCTCGTCAGCCGAAACTGCGAAAATAACCTGCCTGATCGCATCCCTCAAAACTTCCGCCGGTAATTTAAAATTATCATCGCTTTCCGGCAGATCAAACTCTGGAAACTCCTCCACCGGAAATCCGTTTATATTCGCCTCGGACTGGCCGTATTTAAAGTTAACGCTTCCAGCATCCTGATCGGACTCGATAAAAACAGAGATATCTGGAAGTCGCCTGACAAACTCCGTGACGTAGCGCGCCGGCAGGACGGCCGATCCAGGTTCGATTACTTCCGCGGAGAGAGAAAATCTTATTCCAATCTCAAGATCTGTTGCCGTGAAGGATACGCGGTCTTCCATAGCTTCAATCTTTATGCCGGACAGTATCGGGAGAGGATTTTTGGCCGAAACCGCCCTTTGTGCGATTTGAAGAGCTTTCAGTAAATTTTCTCTATTACTTACAATTCTCATATTTATTCTCCCCATTTATATCATATATTATCTTTTGCAATGATCAATTAATAAGATTAGAAGTAAGAGTAAATGTGATTTTGTTGATAAACCTGCCCGCCTCAGCGGTACGTTTAAAGATGACTGTTGGTAAAGATATGGATTACTTTTATAAATTAACTAATTAAACAAATTAAAAAATAACTTACCCACAATTTAATTAACATTTTGTTCATGAAGGCTGTTAGCTGTTCTCAATTTTTTCTATAAGCTCCCTGACAGTTTCCTGTAAATGCATGCTGTTCTGCAGTTCCATGTTAATTTTTTCGCAGGCGTGGATCACTGTGGTGTGATCACGGCCGCCGAAGGACTCTCCTATTTTAGGCAGGGAGAGGTCGGTGAGTTCTCTGGCTAAATACATGGCTATTTGGCGTGGATACGCCACCGATCTGGTACGTTTTTTCGCTTTAAATTCATCCGGCCGGACGTTGTAATGATTGGCCACTATTTCCTGGATAAGTTCGATTGTAATTTGCCTCGGTTTGCTTACCGGCATCATGTCCTTCAGTACTTCCATGGCCATATCGGGGTTGATGTCTTCGCTGCTGAGACCGTTCAGGGATGCATAAGCAATCACCCTTATGAGAGCACCTTCCAACTCACGTATATTGGATTGTATTTTGTTGGCGATATAGGAAATGGTGACATCCGGAACCGAGAGACTTTCCAGTTGGGCCTTCTTTCGCAGTATGGCAATGCGCGTTTCAAGGTCCGGCGGCTGTATGTCGGTTATAAGCCCCCATTCGAATCTTGAGCGAAGTCTGTCCTCAAGAGTGGGAATTTCTCTTGGCGGCCTGTCGCTAGAAATTATTATTTGTTTGTTGGCTTCGTAAAGAGCGTTGAAAGTGTGGAAAAATTCTTCCTGGGTTCGCTCCTTGCCTGCCAGGAACTGTATGTCGTCCACGAGCAGAACATCCATGCCGCGATATTTGTTTCTGAAAGAAACCGTCTTGTCGTCCCGGATGGAATTTATCAACTCGTTGGTGAATTTCTCGGATGTAACGTAGGTTACCTTCATTTTGTTGCTGTATTCAAGTATGTACTGTCCTATCGCGTGCATCAGATGAGTCTTTCCGAGGCCTACTCCGCCGTAAATAAAAAGAGGATTGTACGCTTTTGCCGGGGCCTCGGCTACGGCGCGGCAGGCAGCGTGGGCAAAACGGTTGCTGTTGCCTACCACGAAAGTATCGAATGTGTATTTCGGATTGAGGTTGATTGGAGAAGATTCTCCAGACTTGCCGGACCCGGCTTTTTTAGAGTAATACTGCGAGTCGTTAATTTCGCTGGAAAGGAGAAATTGAACCCCGATGTCTTCTTTTAAAAGCTCCTGAAAAGCGCCTTTAATCAGGGGGGCATAACGGTCGTTCAGCCAACCGCGCGAGAAGTGGTTTGGAACTTCAATGATTACCGTGTTGTCAAAGCATCCCAGCGGCTTCAGAGATTTGAGCCAGGTTTCGAAAGAATGCCTGTTCAGTTTTTTTTCCAATATCTTTAATATTTTTGCCCAATGTTCCAGCAACTCGCTTCTTAACATACAAAAACAAAGCCCCCTGAGATAAGGAAAACTGAGAGTAAATAAAAACTAAACCCCAAAAAACCTACCATTTTGGTAGAGCTGTTTTGAAGGTTTAAAACTAACAAGTTAGTAACAATTTTTGCACAACTTACACAAAAAAGTAGATAATTTATATTAATTTTTAGAACAGGTATTATTTTTCTGGCGTTAAGATCATACCAAATTTTACTTAAGTTATCAACCGACTTTTTACATTAACTTTACATTAAACTTTTTTTGAGTGTTGTTAGCAATCCGCAGCCACGATGCTCCTTGACGTCTATTTGTGATTACTATATAATTGGTAGTGTGCCTGGTGATACCAAAAAATAGAACATTGTATCTGCAACGAGGGGGTGTATTCTTTGAAGCGTACCTACCAGCCGAAGGCACGAAAACACAAGAAGGTCCACGGATTTCTGAAGAGGATGTCCACCCGCTCCGGCCGCAACGTTATCAAAAGAAGGAGACTTAAAGGCAGAAAGAGATTGTCTGCTTAAGGCCGCTAAACAAGTGGCCTTAAAAACTGTATAACGTCTTTGGGGTATGGTTAAGATAGGTGTATAATTAGCAAAAGAGGAAATAATGAGCTTCCTTCCCACTATCAAGAAGAACGGGGACTTTAAAAAAATTTTCAGTCGGGGAAAGTCTGTCGCCGACCGTTATCTGGTATTGTATTTCTTGAAAAATAATTTAGAAATTTGTCGATTCGGCTTCGTAGTCAGTAAAAAAATTGGAAACGCAGTTATAAGAAACAGGATAAGACGGCTTTTCAGGGAAGCGTGCCGCCTCAATTTGGAGAAATTTCCGGCGGGGTATGATTTTTTGCTGGTGGCACGTCACAATACGACGCAACTCAAATGCCTGCATTTGGGGCAAAGCGCGGTCAGGCTGTTGAAAAAAGCCGGGCTTAACGGAGGGTGATTTTTTTGAAACTTTTTTTGATACTTGCGATAAAGTGCTACCAACTGCTTGTTTCCCCCTTGAAAAAACCGTCTTGCCGCTTTTACCCGACGTGTTCACAGTACGCTTTGCAGGCAATCGAGAAATACGGGGCAATGAAAGGATGTTTTATCTCTTTGAAGAGGCTGTCAAGATGCCATCCTTTCAATCCCGGCGGATACGACCCGGTTTAAAACTGCTGCAGGCCTTTTGCGGTCTTACAAGGAGGCAGAAAATATTTGAATATTTTTCAAGCTATCGTTGACGGAATGACCTGGCTACTGAACAGGTTGTATGAATTCAGTGTAATTATCGGTTTGCCGAATTACGGTATTGCAATAATCCTGCTTACCATTATCATCAAAATAGCTCTTTACCCCCTGTCGCAGAAACAGATGAAGTCGATGATGGGCATGCAGCAGATACAGCCGAAAATAAAAGAAATTCAGGACAAATGGAAGAACAAGGACCCCAAGAAGATGCAGCAACTGATCATGGAGTTGTATCAGGAGCACAACGTTAACCCGGCTATGGGCTGCCTGCCTCTGCTGGTGCAGATGCCGATACTGATTGCCCTGTACAGGTCGCTGTTCAACTTTCAATATGCCGACCCGCAGAGCGCAAAATTTCTCTGGATACATAATTTAAGTGACAGGGCATTGCCGTTTCCAGCTTTTGCAAGCGATCCTGCGGGATTTGTTCTGTCATATATACTGCCCGTTCTGGCCGGGATTACAACGTACATGCAGTCGAAAATGACCGCCACTACCAATGATCCTACAACGAAAATGATGACCATAACCATGCCGATTTTTATCACCTGGATATCCGCCACCATACCGGCGGGTCTTGCGCTGTACTGGGTTGTCTACAACGTGGCCAGCATCATCCAGCAATATTTTGTGAACAAACAGGCAGCAGCCGTAAGGGGGGAGGCTAGCGGGAAGTGAAGACGGTTGAAAAATGTGGAAGGACCGTGGACGAAGCGGTAGATCTGGCTTTAAGCGAGTTGGGTGTTTCCAGGAGTGATGTAGAAATTGAAGTGGTCAGCGAGCCGGTGAGGGGAATTTTCGGGTTTTTGGGAGGCAAACCGGCAAAGGTGAAGGTTTCCTTGAAGCAGGGGCCTGCTCAAAGAGCTGCGGCCCTTCTGAAAAGCATATTCGAAACCATGCGGCTGGATGTAAATATGACTGTCAAAGAAAATGAAAAAGGAGTTTACATAAATATCGAAGGTCCGGATCTGGGCATTCTGATCGGGCGGCGCGGGGAAACCATGGATGCCATACAGTATCTTGTCAATCTTTCGGTAAACAAGAAACAGGAAACAAGGAAGAAAATAATAATTGACGTGGAAGGGTACCGCAACAGACGGGAAGAAACACTGCAGAAACTTGCCCTCAAGCTGGCCGACAAGGCCAGGCAGAAGGGGAGGAATGTGGTTCTCGAACCTATGAGCTCTCACGAGAGGCGAATAATCCACACCGCCCTGCAGGGAAGGGACGACATATACACCTTCAGTGAAGGGGAAGAACCTTACCGGAAAATCATCATATCCCCGAAAAAGAACAGCGGTAATATAAACCCAGCGCGCTAAAATGCCTGCTGGGTTTAAAAATAATGGGCGTGGGGGTGCCGGCGTGTACGGAGATACTATCGCCGCGATTTCGACTCCTCTGGGCGAAGGCGGGATAGGCATTGTACGCATCAGCGGACCGGAGGCGGTGGAAATTGCCAAAAAAATGTTCAGGTCCAAAAGGGGCGGCTGGGAAAAAGCCGGAAGCCGCTCGCTGATATACGGCCACGTTTTCGACCGGGAAGGTGAAGTGGTGGACGAGGTGCTTTTGGGTTACATGAAGGCGCCGCGCACCTTCACCGGAGAAGATGTGGTTGAGTTCAACTGCCACGGCGGAATAGTTCCCCTGCGCCGGACGCTGGAAATTGCGCTGGAGAACGGAGCGCGGCTCGCACAGCCGGGAGAGTTCAGCAAGCGGGCTTTTTTGAACGGCAGGATAGACCTGGCCCAGGCGGAGTCGATTGTTGACATTGTCAGGGCCAAGACGGATGAAGCGCTGAAGCTGGCGGTTGCCCAGTTAAAAGGAAAGCTTTCCGGAAAAATAAAAGAAATGCAGGACAATCTGTTGGGGCTCCTTGCCCAGGTGGAGGCTAATATAGATTTCCCGGAGGATGATCTGGAAGAAGCCGCCGGCGTAAAGATTATCAGCACGTGCGAGGAACTGATCAGAGAGGCGGTTAATTTGATCAGGGCGGCTGACGCAGGAAAGATCTACCGCGAAGGAATCCGCACGGCTATCATCGGCAAGCCCAACGTGGGAAAATCGTCGCTGTTGAACGCCATGTTGAGGGAAAACCGGGCGATTGTTACGGAAGTGCCGGGCACAACCAGGGATGTTATCGAGGAGATAGTCAACATTCGCGGTATCCCGCTGAAAATAATAGATACCGCGGGGTTGCGTGAAACCGAGGACATCGTGGAAAAAATCGGCGTGGAGAAAACCATGCAGGTGGTGGAGCAGGCCGATCTGGTGCTGCTGGTCCTTGACGCCGGGAGGGGCCTTGACGGGGAGGACCTTTCCATTATGAATTTAATCGGGGACAAAAAAACCATTTTGCTTATAAACAAGGTGGACGTTGAAGAGAAAAAAATCGAAGAGGAAAAGGTAAAGAAGCTGATGCCCGAATGTCCCGTGCTGTGGATCTCAGCGACAGCGGGAAAAGGCCTGAACGCTCTGGAGGAAAAAATCGCCGCCATGGTTTTGGGCGGGCATGTTTCGGCCACGGACGCTGTTGTGGTTTCGAACGCCAGGCACAAACAGGCGCTGGTAAAAGCGGCCGGCCATCTTTCAGAGGCGGTGGAGGGGACGAAAAGAGGCATGCCCGTCGATATCGTTGCCGTGGACCTAAGGGCGGCGTGGGAAGCGCTGGGGGAAATAACCGGTTCGACGGTAACGGAAGACCTGCTTGACAGGATATTTGAGGACTTCTGCATCGGAAAGTGAGGTGTCCATCCCTGGAATACAGAGCCGGAAAATACGACGTTGTGGTGGTGGGAGCGGGACATGCCGGCTGCGAGGCCGGTTTGGCGGCGGCCAGAATGGGCTGCCGTACCCTGGTGCTGACGCTGAATATGGACAACGTTGCGCTGATGCCCTGCAACCCTGCCGTCGGCGGGCCGGCCAAGGGACACCTGGTGCGGGAGGTCGATGCTCTGGGCGGGGAAATGGGGCTGAATACGGACAGGACCTCAATTCAAATGCGCCTCCTGAACACGGCCAAGGGCCCTGCCGTGCACGCGTTGCGCGCCCAGGCGGATAAGAAGCTCTATCAAATGTCGATGAAGAGGGTCCTGGAAAACGAACCGGGTCTTGACTTAAGGCAAGCTACAGTGGAGAGAATTGTTATCGAAAAGGGCAGAGCTTGCGGTGTGGTGACAGGCACCGGAGCTCGCTTTGACGCTGCGGCGGTGGTGGTTACCACCGGCACGTACCTGAAAGGCAGGATTATCATCGGGGATCTGTCTTTCCCGGGGGGACCGAACGGGCAGTTTCCTTCGGTCGGCCTCTCGGAAAGCCTGGCCGGGGCGGGGCTGAAGCTCGGCCGCTTTAAAACTGGCACGCCGGCCAGGGTCAACCGGAAAAGCATTGATTTCAGCAAGATGTTGATCCAGCCGGGGGACGAAAAACTGCACAATTTTTCGTTTGTGTCCGATATAACTGAAAGGGCGCAGGTGCCTTGCTGGCTTACCTATACAACGGAGGAGACGCACCGCATCATAAGGGAAAACCTGCACAGGGCGCCGCTGTATACCGGAGCCATAAAAAGCGCTGGACCGCGCTACTGTCCATCGATAGAAACGAAAATCGTCAGGTTTGCGGACAAACCCGCCCACCAGGTCTTTATCGAACCGGAAGGAAGGAACACAAATGAAATGTACGTGCAGGGGATGTCCACCAGCCTGCCGGAGGATGTCCAGATCGCCATGCTGAGAACCCTGCCGGGGATGGAAAATGTACAGGTGATGAGAGCGGGTTATGCCATTGAATACGACTTTGTTTATCCTTCCCAGTTGAAGCTGTCGCTGGAAACCAAAATCGTGCCGGGACTGTTTACCGCGGGACAGATCAACGGGACTTCGGGATACGAGGAAGCAGCCGCGCAAGGCATAATTGCCGGGATAAACGCAGCGCTTTATGTAAAAAACAGGGAGCCTTTTATTTTGACCAGGTCGGAGGCATACATCGGGGTGCTGATAGACGATCTCGTCACCAAGGAACTGGACGAACCGTACCGGATGCTGACCTCAAGGGCGGAGTACAGGCTGCTTCTCAGGCAGGATAACGCAGACTTGAGGCTTACGGAAAAGGCATATCGGATAGGACTGGTCACCCCGGAAAGGTACAGGACGTTTGAAAAAAAGAAAAAATTTGTTGACGAGGAGAAGGAAAGGCTGGAAAAGACAGTAGTGCCGGTAACGGATCAGATCAAGAAAGCGCTGGGGGAAATGGGAACGGCGCCGCTGCCGCAGCAGGGAACAACCCTGGCCGGTCTCCTCCGCCGGCCGGAGATCGGATACGAACAACTCCGGATGCTTTTTCCCGGCCAGCCGGAGTTGCCCGGTGAAGTGAAAGAGCAGGTCGAGATACAAATAAAGTATGAGGGATACATCAAGAAACAGATGGCACAGGTGGAACGGTTCCAAAAGCTGGAGGAAAGAAAGCTCCCCGGCGATATGGATTACGGAGCAATAAAAGGATTATCCGCGGAGGCAAGAGAGAAACTGGAGCGGGTGAGACCGGCTTCAATCGGACAGGCCGCCCGGATTGCGGGGGTAACGCCTGCCGACGTGTCGGTGCTGTTGATTCATATCGAACAGAGGCGCCGCAGCAGGAAGGTAAAAGACGAAGAGTAGCCGGGGAGAGCGACCCCGGAACTTTTTATTTTGAGAAATGTTTAGGACAGGCAGTCGGGCAGTTGAATAATCCTGCAGGGGAATTGTTGCGGGGAGTTGAATTGGGACGCAATTAAATATGGGGATTTTGTTTGGAAAAAACGCAAAATATGGTTTTGTTTGCAGACAACAGCAATTTTCAGGTGGTTGGTTGACGAAATGGGTATCCTGACCGAAACCCTGGCCCGTGGCGCGGAAGAACTGGGCATAGAGCTTACCGGGGAGCATCTGGAGAAATTCGAGATATATTACAAAATGATGGCAGAGGCCAATAAAAAAATTAACCTCACCTCCTTTGACGATGAGCGCGGGGTTGCCGTAAAGCATTTCATCGACTCGCTCACTTGTCTGAAGGCGCTTGAAGGTGAAAACTTAGCGAGTCTTGCGGATGTCGGTTCCGGGGCTGGTTTTCCGGGCATACCGCTGAAAATTTGCCGGCCGGAGTTACACGTCGCCCTGATCGAGTCACAGTTCAAAAAGGCGGAGTTTCTTGAAAGAGTTGCCGGTGAACTGGGACTGAAAGACGTGGTGGTAATTAACGCCAGAGCGGAGATTGCCGGCAGGGAGGAAAGGCGCAGGGAGTATTACGCGCTTGCCGTGGCCAGGGCGCTGGCGGGCCTGAACGTGCTGGCGGAATACTGCCTGCCGCTGGTGAGGAAGGGAGGGTATTTCCTGGCGATGAAGGGGAAAAACCCGGAGGAAGAAATTGCCCGGGCGCAGCGATCAATTGAAGAAACGGGCGGAAGGCTGGAACGGGTTGTCCGCTTGCGCCTGCCGCTGGCGGGCGATGAAAGAAACCTGGTCTTGATTAAAAAAATCAAGAACACCCCGGCGAGATATCCGCGAAGGACGGGAATACCGCAAAAAAGGCCGCTTTAAATGAAAAATTGCCGGCAGTTCTGCAAACCCGTAAGGAACGGCGCTTTTCCCATCGGAGAAACATATTTCACTGAACACGGAGAAGACCACCTTCTCAAAGAGTTTTGTAAACGCCCCGGCACATGGGAACGGGGTGCTTTTTAAAAAAGGAGAAGGAACTGAAAACGGTTTGTTGAATAATGTTGCTTTAAAGGCAGATTTCTTCCGGGGGTGGATGCCGTGGGGAAGGCTATGGCAATAGCAAATCAGAAAGGCGGGGTTGCTAAGACCACTACGGCGGTAAATCTCGGGGCATGGCTCTCCCTGATGGGACAAAGGGTTTTGCTTATCGATATAGATCCTCAGGGAAACGCCACAACAGGTGTCGGTGTTGACAAAAACCTGGTGGAGCATTGTATATATGATGTGCTCATCGATGGCGTGAATATAAGTGAAGTGATTGTGAAAAGCGCCGTTGAGAACCTCGACCTGGTTCCGGCGACCATCGAACTGGCCGGAGCGGAAATCGAACTGGTAGGAGTTGCCGGGCGGGAAAATGTTTTAAAAAACGCCCTGGCGGGTGTCAAAGAAAGATACGAGTTCATTTTTATCGACTGTCCCCCGTCGCTGGGACTGCTGACGGTAAACGCGCTTACGGCGGCGGACTCCGTGATCATACCCATCCAGTGCGAGTACTACGCTCTCGAGGGCCTCGGACAGCTGATGAAGACGATAGATATGGTGCGCCAGCGCCTCAATCGACGCTTGGAGCTTGAAGGGGTGCTGCTGACCATGTTTGACGGCAGGACGAACCTGTCCATACAGGTTGTTGACGAGGTAAAAAAGTTTTTCCGGAACAAGGTATACAACGCCATCGTTCCCAGAAACGTGAGGCTGAGTGAGGCGCCGAGCCACGGCAAGCCGGTTATGGTGTACGACAGGCGCTCCAGAGGCTCGGAAGTATACCGTGATCTGGCGAAGGAAGTGATGGGAATTGAATAAGCGGCGGGGGCTTGGACGGGGCCTGCAGGCGTTGATCCCGGCGGTTGGGGAGGAAGATGGCAGAAGCGAAAAGCTGAGAGAAATTGATATTGGTCAGATCAGGCCGTCCGCCGGGCAGGCCAGGAAAAAGTTTGACGAGGAAAAGCTTGACGAACTGGCTGCTTCGATAAAAGAGCACGGGGTCGTACAGCCGGTTGTGGTGCGGCCGCTGCAGGAGGGCGGATTTGAACTGGTTGCCGGAGAAAGAAGGTTGCGTGCCTGCAAGCTTCTTGGATACCGGAAAATTCCCGCGGTGGTTAAGGACTGCGAGGACTTGGAAGCGGTCGCGGTTTCGCTGATCGAAAACATTCAGCGGGAAGACCTGAATCCTATTGAGGAGGCGGCGGCTTACAGCCAGCTGATGAAAAACTACGGACTCACCCAGGAGGAATTGTCGTCCAGGGTGGGGAAAAGCAGGCCGTTTATTGCGAACATGGTGAGACTTTTGGGGCTTCCGGAAGAGATCAAGGAGATGCTAGCTGGCGGCAGGCTCAGCGCGGGGCATGCCAGGGCGCTGCTGGCCATAAAAGACGCCGAGAAACAGGTTGCCGCCGCGGGGAAGATCGCCGCCCGCCAGTTGAGCGTTCGACAGGCGGAAAAAATTGCGAAAAGGCTGCTGGAAGAAAGGCTTGTCAAGGAAAGAGAAAAGATTGAACGGAGCAGGTATATTGCGGAAACGGAGCAGAAGCTGCAGGCGCTGTTCGAAGGCCGCGTAAAAATAAGGGAAACCCGCGGCGGCGGCGGGGTGCTTGAAATAAAATTCAAGAACGAGGCCGAACTGGAAAGGATATCGGAATTGTTGAAAGGCTGATACTGCCATAGATAAAAATGTTTCACGTGAAACATTCAAGAGGGGATGTTTATTTGCTGGGCACTGTTGTTAATGCAGCGGCCATTGTCGCCGGGTCGGCAATAGGCCTGCTGCTGGGGAAGGGGATGCCGGAAAGAGTCAAGTGCACGCTTACCCAGGGGGTCGGCCTTGCCGTCCTCCTTGTTGGTTTTAGTATGGCTCTTCAAACCAGGCAAATTCTTGTTGTCATCGTCAGTATTGTTTTGGGTGGTTTAACGGGCGAACTGCTTGACATCGAAGGCCGCCTCGCCCGTTTGGGCAGATGGCTGGAATCAAAGGCCGGCACAGGCGCTGGAGAGGTTGGAAAGGCTTTTGTTACAGCCAGTTTGGTTTATTGTATCGGGGCCATGGCGATAGTCGGCTCCATCGAAGACGGCATAAACAAAAATCCGCAAATACTCTTTACCAAAGCGGCGCTTGACGGAATTTCCTCCGTTGTTCTTGCTTCAACCATGGGCGTCGGGATAATCTTTTCATCATTTCCGGTTTTTGTTTACCAGGGTTCAATTACCCTCCTGGCCGTACTGGTAAAAGACCTTCTCAGCGAAGCGGCGGTTGCTGAAATGACAGCCACGGGGGGGCTTCTAATAGTGGGTATTGCCTTGAACATTCTCAGCATTAAAGAGATAAAGACGGGCAATCTGCTGCCCTCGGTTTTTTACGCCGTTCCGCTCACCATGCTGTTTTCCGCACTGCTTCCGTCTTGAACGCGTTTCTGAATCGCGCCGTTCTTTTCACCAAAGACTCCTCAGGCAGCAAGTCCGTATAATATAAAAAAATAAACAAAATTTATATACGCAGGTGATTTGGAGAGGGGGAAGCGCATTGCTGTTTGAGGACCGGGCGGATGCCGGAAGGCGCCTTGCAGACAGGCTCACCGGGCGTGTCCGGGAAGACGGGCTGGTCCTGGCCATACCGAGAGGCGGTGTGGTCGTGGCCGCCGAGGTGGCCAGAAGGTTCGGGCTGGAACTTGACCTGATAATTCCCCGCAAGATTGGCTTGCCTCACAATCCGGAAATTGCGATAGGTGCCGTGACGCAGGACGGTACGGCCATTCTGAACCGCCGCCTGGTAGAAATGCTCGGGATCAGCCGGACGGAAATCGAGGCAATAATCAAGGACGAGATTGTGGAAATAAAGCTCAGGCTGTCTTCGTACAGGGGCGGCGAATACGATCGTGATTGCGCGGGCAGGCAGGTTATTTTAGTGGACGACGGCGCGGCCACAGGATACACCGTGCTTGCGGGCTTGCGTTCAATCAGGAACTTTCGCCCGGCGGAGTTGATTCTTGCCCTGCCTGTTGCCCCGCCCGATACCCTGCTGATGCTGAAAAACGAAGCCGACTTCGTGGTTTGCCTCGCGACGCCTCAGGACTTTTACTCCGTGGGACAGTTTTATCTTGATTTCAGCCAGACCGGCGATGAAGAGGTTGCCGGTATTATGAGAGAGTTCAGGCGAGGCGGGGAGAATAAAAAAACACCAACCCCAAAATAATATTCAGCATGGGGAGGTGATTCGAGCGATATGGGCAAAGTTATTGCAGTGGAGGAAGGGCTGACAAATGTCAGGGATGCGCTTGCGAGAAACGGCTATACTGTTGTCCGGCCGGGGAGAGGCGGGAAGGCGGATGCGGTGGTGATAACCGGGATTGACAAAGACTTTGCGGGCATGCAGGATATCGCCGGCAACTCAGTTGTCATCGACGCGTCCGGAAAGACGGCGGACGAAATCATAAGCGACCTGAAGCGCCGCCTTTAACAAAGCCTTTCCGCACCGGCCTGAACCAGACCGGGACGGCGAGTTGAAGGCGTACCGGTTTCTCCCGCAGCAATCAGCAATTGCTGCCGGCGCAAAGCGCCGGGAGTGAGCGGTGACAGGGCGCTGCCCCAAAAATGCAAGGCAAAAGAAAGGCTGCGCAATATCGCTCGCTTCCTTTAGGCCTCAAGGTTCCGGACACGGGCATTTTGTCGTCGGTAAAAGGGGACACCTCTTTATTTGAATAGGCGTCCCCTTTTTGCGGAAGAAGATGGATATTCATGCCATGGCCGCGCGGCTTCTTTTCCGGGTGCGGTTAAACAGTCTTTATATTTCCCGGGCGTTTTGCTTTGCAAACTCCATTATTGCCTTGCTAAGCCCTTTTTCAATGGTTTCGGCAAGCCTCATGACCAGGTTGAGCCTGGTATTCTGCAGCACCAGGTATTCCATGAAACCGCCGACGTTGACTATGCCGGTTATATGTATCTGCCCGACCGGCGGCAGGGTTTTATTTACCCCTGCCCCGGGCTGGAGCGAACCGTCGCCGAGATTGATGCACCCCACGTTTTCAATGCTGCCCAGGCTGGCGTCCACGGCGATGATGAACGGGTTTTTGTGACTGCCGTATATTTCCTCGAGCTTTTCTTTCAGGTTGCTGGCGTGAACCGGATTGTCGAGAGTGCCGTAGACCACGAAAAAATCCTGCTTCAATGAGTCCATCTTCGAACCCACGAGCGGACCGAGACAGTCGCCGGTGGACCGGTCGGTCCCGATACAAAGCAAAATTATCGTGCTGTCGTTTCTGATGCCGAACCTTTTCAGGCGGTTTGCCAGATCACAGCCCAGTTTGGTGTCTGCCAGGGGATCCTCTATGTGGATCCTCGTTTTTTCCGCAACACACGCGTTGTTTGCAGCGGTCATCTGATTCCACCCCCGTGTCGCGCGCATGTTATATTTATTTCCGCCGACGGCCCGCGATATTCCCATAACGTGCATTTTTTTTGAAATAGCTTCGCTTTGGGAGCATAACTATGGACTAGTGCCTGCTTTTTGCAGTCCGAAGGTCCCGGAAAAGGGGGAATGGTTTTGGGCGTGCGGAAGGGCGGTTTGCTGGTGCTGATGAAAGTCGCCATGCTCTACATGGGCGGGGTGATCGGTGCGGGATTTGCGTCGGGTCAGGAGATCATGCAGTTTTTTATACTGCACGGAAGGGATGGAATGAAAGGAGTGGTTTTGGCAACGGTATTGTTTGCATATTTGGGAGGACTGGTGATGTTCCTTTCGGTTAAGCTGAAGTCGGCCAGCTATATGGAAATCATCGGTTTTTTACTGGGGCCGCTGGGCAGCAAACTTATGGATGTATTGAATTTGATCATGCTCTTCGGGGGTCTGAGCGTGATGCTGGCCGGCAGCGCGGCCGTGTTCGGCGAGCAGTTCGGCCTGCCGGCCAGGGCCGGAGTGCTGGCGGTGGCGTTGCTGACTTCGGCAGTTGTCTGGGGAGGGCTGGAGGGAGTGCTCACTGCCAGTGTTTTTCTCGTTCCTCTCAAGTTTCTTGCCGTGTCTGCGATTTCCCTGGCCGCTCTTATTGTTGCGGGAGTGGACGGGGGACAGGCGGCGGTTTTCCGGTCAGGCGGCGGGGTTGCCGGCCATTGGGCGCCTGCCGGCTTTTTGTATGTTTCCTATAACATGGTGGTTCCCGTCGCCGTTCTCGCTTCGCTGGGCAAAAGCGTCTCCTTGAGGACGGGAGTGGCCGGCGGCGCGCTGGGAGGGCTGCTGCTGGGGTTGGCGGTATACCTGGTTGCCGCCGCCGGATTGGCCTATCTCCCGGAAGCCGCGTACTGCCAGATACCACTGCTGTATCTGGCCGGACATGTCGGGCCCGGCTTTCGCCCGGCCCTCGGCTTTTTGATCTGGCTCGCCATTCTGACCACCGCCATTGCCAGCGCTCACGGCATTGCCAGCAGGCTCGCACCGGAGGGCGGGCGCCGGTACCGGCTCTTTGGGACGGGCTCCTGCCTTCTGGCCTTTCCTCTTTCCGGGGTGGGTTTTGCCGGCCTGGTCCGCCTATTGTACCCCGTGTTCGGTTATGCCGGGCTTGTGCTCATAATCTCCCTGTTGCTCGTACCCGTTTCTAAATTGTTCCGGATACGTTAAAAAACATTTCACATAATTCCGGTATCCCATATAATTAATAATTGATAACAATTAAAAAGTATGGCTTCAAAAAATTGAGACAGGGGGGCGGTTGAGAAATGAACTGGCTTGACTGGCTGATCGTCGTAATTCTGGCTTTTTTTGCTTTGCAGGGACTTCGCTGCGGCCTTGTTGCCGGTATCGCCAAGCTGGCCGGAACGCTCGCCGGCATTTTGGTGGCCTACTCCTATTACGGGCAGCTTGCCGAATATTTTTCCACGCAGTGGAATCTGGATGAGAAACTGTTGCCGCTGGCCGGAAGCCTGTTGAAATTCTGGCTGCCGTCCAAAAATGCGACGCCGCCGCTGACATACGGAAAGCCTGCCGCAGAATTCGCGGCGTTAAACCAGCCCGGTCAATTGGGCGATTACCTGGCGCAAATTTTCGCTTCCGGCATTCTGGAGGCGATCAGCTTTTTGCTTTTGCTTTTTTTTACAGCATGGGCGGTAAACCTGGCCGGCAGGGTCTTTACCAAAATTGCCGACTTCAGTTTTTTGGGGCCCCTCAATCGCCTGGGCGGACTTTTTTTCGGCCTGGCTGAAGGCCTGATCGTAGTAATGATTGTTATTACGCTGATGGCGCCGTTTCAGAGACCTGAGTTTCAAAAAGGCTGGCCGCAATCCCCGGCGCCGCAGGCCACCGCGTTTCAGGGCTCCAGACTTTTGCCTTATTTCGAGCCCCTTTTTGAGGCCATTAACAGGCCTCTTCAACTGCAACCCCCGCAAAACTACGAGCGGGTTTGGCCTGCCGGAAGCATTTGAAGACTCATATGCGGCACGTTTAGGGTAAAATAATCAGGGCGGACGGCGTCAGCCGGCCGGCAAGCCGTAGAACAGGGAGGGGTAATTATGGATGTGGAAACCGGGCAGCATCCCGCTTCGGTATTCGCCTACCGCAGGCGAAACGCCTGGGACCGCATGAGCGGGGAGGAAAGGTTGCTTGCCGCGGCTTTTTCCGAGGAGTACAAAAGATTTCTCGACATGGCCAAGACGGAGCGGGAGGCGATTGCGGCTGCCTTAAATTTTATAAGCGGGGCGGGTTTTCATCCCCTGGAAGGGAAAAAGTTTCTGAAGCCGGGGGACAAGGTCTTCGCCGTCAACCGCCAGAAGACGGTAATACTCGCTGTAATAGGAAAAAGGCCGGTGGAGCAGGGCTTTAACATTGTGGGCGCGCATATCGACAGCCCCCGCCTGGATTTGAAGCCCCAGCCCGTTTATGAGGAAGACGGTCTGGTTCTTTTAAAAACTCATTATTACGGCGGCATAAAAAAATACCAGTGGCTGGCCGTGCCCCTTGCGCTGCACGGTGTGGTGGTAAAAAACAGCGGGGAGGCTGTCCGGGTCGTCGTGGGGGAAGCGCCGGGCGATCCCGTTTTTACGGTTGCCGACCTCCTGCCCCACCTGGCCGGGGAGCAGATGGACAAAAAAATGGCCGATGCCGTGCCCGGCGAAAACCTCAATATTCTGGCCGGCGGCATACCCGTCGGCGGTGAGGAGTTGAAAAACCGCTTTAAGCTCGCGGTATTGGAGCATCTAAACAGGCTTTACGGCATAACCGAGGAGGACCTGATCAGCGCGGAACTGGAGCTCGTACCTGCGTGGCCGGCCAGGGACGTGGGCTTTGACCGCAGTTTCGTAGGCGGATACGGCCAGGACGACCGCGTTTGCGCCTATGCCTGCCTGCGGGCCGCAGCAGGGATGCAGGCGCCGGAGCATACCGCCCTGGTGGTGCTCGCAGACAAGGAGGAAGTGGGCAGCCACGGCAACACCGGCATGAGCGCGGCGTTTTTCAAAAACGTGGTGGCGGAAATAATCGGGCGTTGCGCTTCCGGTTACAGCGATCTCCATTTACACCGCTGCCTTGCCGCTTCCCGCGCCCTTTCCGCCGACGTGAACGTGGGGCTGGATCCAAACTACGGCGACGTGGTTGAAAAGATGAACACCGCCCGCCTGGGTTGCGGGGTGGTGCTTACCAAATACACGGGGCACAAAGGAAAGCTGGCTTCTAACGACGCGCACGCCGAAATGGTGGCTTTCGTGAGAAGGCTGTTCAACGAATCTGGCGTAATCTGGCAGACCGGGGAACTGGGCAGGGTCGACCAGGGCGGCGGGGGAACGATTGCCCACCTTATGGCCGCGCACGGAATGGACGTACTTGACTGCGGGGTTGCCCTGCTGGGGATGCACTCGCCGTTCGAAGTGGCGAGCAAGGCTGACATTTACATGGCCTATAAAGGCTACGGGGTTTTTTTGGCAAGCTGAAACGGTCCGGAATAAAGCTGCCTCGGGGAGTGAAAAACTTGTCTCAGTTTTTTCAGGAATTTGTCCGCAATCTAATGCCGCGATTTGATTTGCACAAGTTGCTGGGCGTCTTAGCTGTACTGGCCGGGGCCTTTTTTCTGGTCAGGCTGGGAAATGCCGCCGTTACCAGGCTGACCGCGGCCAGGGAGGGTTTTCCACTGGCCGGCACCAATCGCGCCAGGACTATTGCGACCCTGCTCAAGAGCATTATCCGCTATACCGTTTATTTTATAGCGAGTGTGGCCATTCTCGGCTTGTTCGGAGTGCAGACCGGCGGCTTGCTGGCCGGAGCCGGCTTTGTAGGGCTGGCCGTCGGCTTTGGCGCCAAAAACCTGATCCAGGATATAATCACCGGTTTCTTTATTATTTTTGAGGATCAGTTCACGGTGGGAGACTACATTACAACCGCGGGCGTGTCCGGCCTTGTTGAAGAGATGGGCTTGAGAGTTACCAGACTGCGGGATTTGGGCGGACAGGTGCATTACGTGCCCAATGGGAAAATCACTCAGGTGACGAACTACAGCCGCGGCAGCCTTCAGGCGGTCGTGGATATAGGAATTGCCGGCGGGGAGGATATAGACAGGGCGGTTGATGTTCTCGGACAGGCAGGGAAAAGTCTTGCCCGGGAGTGGCCGGATTTGATCGCCGCCGGTCCGGAGGTACTGGGTGTTGTTGCCTTGAGTCCGTCCGAGATTACCATCAGGCTGTCTGCCTCAGTAAAGCCCCTCCATCACTGGAAGGTGGAGCGCGAACTGAGGAAACGGGCGAAGGAGGCCCTGGACAAAGCGGGCATCAAACTGCCGTCTACGGCTTGAAAACGCCTGAAGGGAGAAAACGGGTTTGCAGAAGTATTCCGTCGGAGACGTAGTAAAAACGAGAAAAAGCCATCCGTGCGGGGGAGACCTTTGGGAGGTCATGCGCACCGGAGTGGATTTCCGGATCAAGTGCTTGAGGTGCGGAAGGGTTTTAATGCTTCCCCGCCCCAAATTTGAGAAGTCCGTAAAGTCTTTGGTCCGGCCGTCCGCCGGCGAAGTGGAGCGGGAGGAAAATTGACTGCTTTGCGCCCTGCCGCAGGGCGCAAACGTGATAGCAAAGGCAGCGCTTTCGTCCCGGACTGCGGGCGAACCATCCGGAACCTTGAGGCGGACACGGACGTCCGCGCCGTCCTGAACCCAACCGGGAGGGCAAGTTCATGCCCGTTGTGTATTGAACAGTTTTTCATTCGATCGCGCACAGGGCATGCCGCCGGCAGCGTTGCAGGCGGAGAGCGGGACGGTACAGGGCTCTGCTGGAAAGACGCATTTCCATATTAACCGGTTATACGGTAGGCCCAGTTGGAACCGTTGTTGTTGTCCCAGTTGCCGGCTCCGTCTTTAAAGCAAAAATTCAACTGGTTACCCTTGGTCAGCGTCAGGCTTTTTTCCCATCCTTCATCCCGGCGCGACATGGGCTGATTGTCTACATCCTGCCAGTCGCCGTGGTCCCCGAACCCGTAGTGAATATAGACGGCATTTGCTCCCGCCCGGGCCAGCCGGCCGTTGTAAAGTATGCTGATCTCCCTGCCGTTTTCGGTCAGGGGTTTTACCTGAACTCCCTGAATGGAATGCGAGTATGTGTAAGGCTTAATGGAAGGAATAACCAACACCACCTTTTCAAGTTTTACTTTATTGTGTGCCGAATTGAGAACGTTTATAAGCTCGGAGTGAAGCACGGATACTGAACGGTAATTTGTAACCGCCCTGGGCGCGCGGTTTGCTAAACTGGACGGATTTGTTGTCAGAATTTATTAATGCGGCAAGGATTAGGTATGGAAAATACGAAAGTAATACAGTACAATTAATACAGTATACAATTTAGATGTCGGGAGGATGCATTAGGGATGACTGCGGTTAGTTCGCACGGCAACAGGCGGAACGGGAGGTTTCAATACGGGCATGACGCTTAATCTGCTGGTCCGGCTGAAATTGCCCAACCGTCCGGGGATGCTGGCCGGAGTGCTCACCATTGTCGCCAGAAAGGGGGGCAGCCTCGGCGCCATAGATCTGGTTTCCGCCTCTCCTTCCCATACAATCAGGGAACTGATGATCAGGCTCCGCGATGCGAGTATTCTCGATGAATTGATCAAGGCTCTGGAAGAGGTTCCCGGGGTTCGGATTCTCCGTGTCGCCGACAGGGTCTTTATGAGGCACCTGGGAGGGAAAATAGAGATCAGCGCCAAGCGGCCGCTCTCCAACTGGGAGGACCTTTCCCTGGTATATACTCCGGGTGTGGCGGAGGTATCGGAGGCCATATCGAAAGAGCCGAATATGGCTTACAAATTGACCATGAAGGGGAATTCAGTAGCCATTGTAACGGACGGATCGGCCGTGCTGGGTCTGGGCAGTCTCGGTCCCTCTGCCGCTCTGCCGGTAATGGAGGGCAAGTCGGTTTTATTCAAAAAGTTTGCCAATATTAATGCCGTGCCCCTGTGCTTAGACGTTCATGATCCGGACCGGATTGTCGAGGTCGTGGCAGCCTGCGCGCCCGCCTTCGGCGGCATAAACCTGGAAGACATAGCCGCCCCAAAATGTTTCGAAATTGAGGAGAGGCTGTCCCAACTGCTTGACATACCAGTTTTTCACGATGACCAGCACGGCACTGCCATTGTAACTCTGGCGGGTTTGATCAACGCGCTTAAAGTGGTCGGCAAAGAGATGACTGAAGTCAGGGTTGTAATCAGCGGCGCCGGCGCGGCCGGCGTGGCGATTACAAAAATTCTGATAGGTGCAGGCGTGCGGGATATCATTGTCTGCGACAGAAAAGGTTCCATAGCCGGGGACGACCCGCCCAGCCAACCGTCTAAACGCTGGATTGCCGAAAATACCAACAAGGGCTGCGTGCACGGCGGGCTGAAGGACGTTATGGCCGGGGCCGACGTTTTCATCGGGGTGTCGGCGCCGGGCTTGCTGCAGCGGGAGGACATCCTCAAAATGGCTGAAAAACCGGTGGTTTTCGCCCTGGCCAATCCCGACCCGGAAGTTGAGCCGGAGGCAATATTCGACATCGCCGGAGTCATTGCCACCGGAAGATCGGATTATCCCAACCAGATTAACAATGCCCTGGCCTTTCCCGGCGTCTTCCGGGGGGCTCTCGACTGCCATGCCAGAACCATTAACGGTGAAATGTGCCTGGCCGCGGCGCATGCCCTGGCGGGTATAATAACGGGAGAACAGCTTACAGCCGAAAACATCGTTCCCTCTGTTTTCAACGAGAACGTGGTCCGGATTGTATCGGAGGCGGTTAAAAAAGCCGCCGTGGAGACGGGTGTGGACAGGGACTTTCCAAACCATGCCGCATTATAGAAACAATGCGGCAGACTTTTGGCGGACCGCCCGGCGCCTTGAGTTGAAGCAAGCGGGCGATATCGCCCGGCACTTTTGTGAAAACAACCCGTTTTACCCGCCGTTTATGCTTGAGATTACCCAAATATTCCTTCTTTATTGCCATTTCAGAACCGCTGTGCTATAATTTATTAGTCAAAAATGCTTTTTTTGTTTCCACCCTGCTCTACCCCCGGGGGTAGGGCCGCAGTCCGTGGGGAGGAGGTGAACGGTTTGCGCAGGTACGAGGTAATCTTTATCATCCGTCCCGATCTGGACGAGGAGAAGAACGCCGCGGTGATCGAGAAGTTCAAGGAGATCGTTGAAAGCCACGGTGGAGAGATTATCAAGCTTGACAAATGGGGCAAGCGCAAACTGGCTTATGAGGTTAAGGACTTCCGGGAAGGTTCTTACGTCATAATTCAGATAAAAGCTGAACCCAGGCTGGCGTCGGAACTTGACCGCGTGTTCAAGATCACCGACGAAGTATTAAGACACATGATCGTTCGTGAGGAAGACTAGCAAAAAGGCTGTAGCTTTAACTTCCCCGCCGGGAAGTCCCCGCGCCTTCCGCCTTCCCCGCTCGCGAAGCGGGGGCGAAGGGCGGGATCGATGCGGCGGCTAGGGCAGGGACTGCCCGAAGTTACGCCTGCCAGAGAGGTCCACTCGATGAAGCAGGAAGCCCATCCCCGGGCTAAGCGAAGGGAGGGGTGGTTCACAAACAATGGTTGCATCTGGGGCGGTGTGAAATGTTCAACAAGGTGATATTGATCGGCCGGCTTACGAGAGACCCCGAGTTGCGCTATACTCCCAACGGGGTTGCCGTGGCGAGGTTCACCCTGGCGGTCGATCGGCGCCAGGTGAAAGACCGCGCAAGAGAAACCGATTTCATTGACATAGTGGTATGGCAGAAGCAGGCGGAAACCTGCGCCAACTATCTCGGAAAAGGAAGGCTGGTTGCTGTCGAGGGTCGGCTGCAGATCCGGTCCTACGACGACAGCCAGGGAATCCGCCGCAAGGCCGCAGAGGTCGTCGCCGAAACAGTGCGTTTTCTCGACCGGGCCCGTGAAGGCGCCCCGGACGAAGGGATCCAGGGCGAAGGGCATGGTTACGGAAGTGAAGTCAGCTTTGACGAAGACGATATTCCGTTTTAACGGTTGAATCGGAAAACCTTCTAAGAGGAGGGGAGAATTTTTGAAAAAAGAACGTGGACGCCGGGGCAAGAAGCGGATCTGCAGTTTCTGCGTGGATAAAGCGGAAACTGTCAACTACAAGGACGTGCCGCGCCTCAAGAAATATATTACCGAGCGTGGGAAAATCCTGCCCCGCCGGATATCGGGAAACTGCGCCAAACACCAGCGCTTGTTGACAACGGCGATTAAGAGGGCACGCATCATAGCCCTTCTGCCGTTTGTGGCTGAGTAAAAAAGGGGGAGCGGTCGGCGCTCTCCCTTCTTAATTAAGGCGGGAGTACTAAGCATAAACATATGGTGCAACAAATAACAGGCAAATCCTCCGGAGGTCGGGCAGGAATAGAAAGCAGTTCCGCAGAATATAAATAGGGCCGGTTAACAAAGGAGGATGCCCGATGATTCCCGGTACCCAGGAAAGCAGCATTGCCAAAAACATTAAGGTTATAGACTGGCTGAAGGCCGATTTGATAACCTCGGTTTCCGCGCTGTTCAAGTCGATGCTGAAAGGCAGCGAGGAACTCCTCCTGGACGCGCTGGCAAGCCTCGTGATCACCTGTTATGTCCTCGGGAGAAGACTGGGCATCAATTTCCCCCGCCTTGACTTGAAAGTGGAGGCAAAACTGCGCCGGAGCATAGACGAAGACCACGAAATGGAAAGGTGGTACGGCGATTTGTCAGCGCTTTTAAACTACCTGGCAGATAAAAAGAGGTGATTTCTTGACAGCCGGTGAGAAGACCAGAGCCCTTACGGAGTGGGCTCTTTTTACCTCCCTGGCCGTCATTGTCGGCCTGGCCGGTATTTATTTCCCGCCGTTTTATTTGCCTGCAGCGGTTTGTTTTCCAGTTCCGTTCATATTGCTGGTAGTCAGGCTGGACTCGCGATACGGACTGGCCGGCCTGACGGTTGCGGGGCTGTTGATTGCTGCAGCGGTGCCGGTGAAGATGGCGGCGCTTGTTTTGGTGCTCCAGGATGGACTCCTCGGCATGTTGTACGGGTTGCTGTTTAAAAACCGGGTTCCTTCCGGCAGGATTATTTCTGCCGGCATTGCCGTGTCGGTTGTTCTGGCTTTTTCTTCCGCCGGACTGATTTACGGGGCAACCGGGGCAAATCCGTTCATTCTCGATCAGGAAAGCCGGCAACTGGCCGGGCAATGGCTGCACACCGGCAGGCTCTCCGGCGGTACGAACGGGGTTCCGGCCGAATTGTCCGGTTTCTCCGGTGAGAATATCGTCACTTTATTCGAGACGCTGCTGCCGGGGCAGTTTGTGGTAACTTCGGCAGCGACGGGCGCCGTTGTGTTCTTTATCGGCAGGATGGCGCTCCGTAGATATGATTTTTACATTCCTCCGGCAGCCAGTTTTACCGGGATTTATCTTCCCTGGTACAGCATATGGGGTTTGATTTTCGGGCTCGGCCTGATCCTGGCGGGAGATTTTTTCTCGCTGCAGCCGGCGGCAAAAACCGGGATGAACATCCTGTTTGTTTTGTTTTACGTTTACCTGGTCCTCGGTTTTTCCGTCGCCGCGTATTTTTTCCTGAAAGTAAGACTGGCAAGGCCGTTGAAAGTTTTTTTGCTGTTCACGGCGTTTGTATATTTCCCCTTCAGTGTCGCGATTTTACTTTTTCTGGGAGCAATTGACCCGCTGGTGAATTTCAGGAGGTTTCCCGTTGTGAAGGAGTAGCCTTCGGAAAACACCTTCATTATGTATTGACGGTCTGTGAGGGAGGGCTGAGAATTGAAAGTGATATTGCTCAAGGACATACCCGGTAAAGGAAGGAGCGGCGAGGTTGTCAACGTGGCCGACGGCTACGCCCGCAATTACCTGTTCCCGCGCGGCCTGGCCGTTGAGGCTTCGGAAGGCAGAATGCGGGAACTGGCCAACCGCCGGCAGGCAGCCGCCTTGAAAGAGCACAAATCGGAGCAGGAGGCCAGGGAACTGGCCGGGCGCCTCAAAGACATCACCGTGGTGATCAGGGCAAAGACCGGTGAGGGCGGCAAACTTTTCGGCTCGGTGAACAATATGGATATTGCCGCCGCCCTGTCCGACCAGCACGGCATCAAACTCGACAAAAAGAAGGTGGTTGTAAAGGAGCCAATAAAACAACTGGGGGTTTATCCGGTTACGGTAAAGCTTCATCACGCCGTGCAGGCGGAAGTCGAGGTTCATGTGCTGGGAGAATGATTTTACCGGCTGTTCCGGGCGCTTTAGCCGGATAATCCCTGCGGGCCGGCTTTATTATCGCAACGTCAAGAAAGGAGAAAATCATGAAAGTTTTCCTCGAAAAGTTTATCGGGGGAGCCAAGAGTGACAATTCCGGCAAGTTAAAAGACCGTGATCAGCTTACGCGCCAGGTGACGGCGCTGTACGGCCTGCTTGCCAACCTGTACGGCCCCGACAAACTGGTCTTGAGGGCGGGCAAGCTGGAAGCGCTTCAGCTTATGCGCTCCGACAGGCTGGAAGAAAGGGTTTTGGGCCTCCAGAGGCTGGTTTTCGAGGATCCCACTTACGACACGCCTCCCGATCCGGAGGAAATATCGGAAATCCTTGAGGATGTTGAAGAGGAGATAGCGGACAGCATTGCGCGGCGGACCGTCGAGGACGAACTGGAGAGAAAGATAAGCGAGAAGCTCCAGCAGCGCCACGAGGATTACGTGAAAGAGATTAAAATGCAGGTAATTAAAGAAAACAGCGGGCCGGAAAACGCACAAACCCTGAAAAAACTGGCCATTTTGGAGAAACTTGAGCAGAGAAAGCTTTCCGCATCGGCCATCGAGTTTTTACGGCCGTCGTCCTTCGATGAAATCGTAGGCCAGGAAAGGGCGGTAAAAGCTCTTCTCGCCAAACTGGCCTCGCCTTACCCGCAGCACATCATTCTTTACGGCCCGCCCGGCGTGGGAAAGACAACCGCCGCCCGGCTGGCCCTGGAGGCGGCAAAACAGGCAAAGAACACACCTTTCACCAAAGAAGCTGCATTTGTTGAGGTGAACGGCACCACCCTGCGCTGGGACCCCCGGGAAGTTACCAATCCGCTGCTGGGGTCGGTACACGATCCCATTTATCAGGGGGCGAAGAGGGAACTGGCTGAAACGGGAGTGCCGGAGCCCAAACTGGGCCTGGTTACGGATGCCCACGGAGGGGTGCTTTTTATTGACGAGATCGGCGAGATGGATCCGATTCTGCAGAACAAGCTGCTGAAGGTTCTGGAAGACAAAAGGGTTTTCTTTGATTCGTCCTACTACGACCCTTGCGAACCGAACGTGCCCCGGTACATTAAAAAGCTTTTTGAAGAAGGCGCCCCGGCGGACTTCGTTTTGATAGGGGCCACGACCAGGGAGCCGGACGAGATTAGCCCGGCGATACGTTCCCGCTGCGCCGAGATCTTTTTCGAGCCCCTCACGCCGAAGGCGATCCAGGAGATTTTAAGGCAGGCGGCCGCCAAACTGGGGGTAACCATGGACCCCGCGGTTCCCGAAATAATCAGCGAGTACACTATCGAGGGACGCAAGGCCATCAGCATTCTTGCGGACGCGTACGGCCTCGCCTGCTACCGTAACGGGAACGAAGGCAGCTTCTCGATAGTCCTCGATGACGTGCTGGAAGTAGTGCAGATCAGCAGGTTGAGTCCTTATGTTACCTGTAAGGCTTCCTCCCGGCGGGAGGTGGGCAAAATTTTCGGCCTCGGAGTTCTCGGTTTTCTGGGCTCGGTTCTCGAAATCGAGGCGGTTGCCTTCCCGGCGCGCAATCAGGGACAGGGCACCATCCGCTTTAACGACACCGCCGGCAGCATGGCCAAGGATTCGGTGTTCAACGCCGCTTCGGTGATCCGCAAACTGACTGGCGAAGATCTGTCCAACTACGACCTGCATGTCAATGTGGTGGGCGGCGGCCGGATCGACGGACCCTCCGCCGGAGTTTCCATCTTCCTGGCCATTTTGAGCGCAATCCAGGGACGGCCGATACCCCAGAACATCGCCGTAACCGGGGAGGTCTCCATCCAGGGCAAGATTCGCGCCGTTGGCGGGGTTTTTGAGAAGATTTACGGGGCCAGACAGGCTGGAATAAAAACAGTGCTGATTCCGGCGGAAAACGAAAAAGACGTGCCGTCCGATCTAAAAGGCATACGGGTTGTGCCGGTCAATACGGTAGAAGAGATTATCAGGTGCGTATTTCCGTCTTCGGACATTGACGCGCTGGTTGGCTGAAAAAGGTGATTCCTTTGTTGGAGCGTGTACCCCCGCAAAATATCGACGCCGAGCAATCCGTTCTCGGCGCAATTCTCCTCGACCGGGAGGCTATTTACAAGGTCATGAAGGTGCTGCGCCCGGACGATTTTTACCGGGAGAACCACCGGATTATTTACGAGGCGATGCTCGACCTGAATGAAAGCGGCAGCCCGGTCGACATGATCACGGTAAGCGATCACTTGAGACGGCAGGGAACCCTGGAAAAAGCGGGAGGCGTGGCCTACATCGCCTCGCTTGGGGAGACGGTCCCCACTGCCGCAAATGTAGAGTATTACGCCCGCATTGTCGAGGAAAAATCGCTGCTGCGCACCCTGATTCAGGTTTCCGCCCGCATTGCCGGGATGAGCTACGAAGAGGGGGAAGAGCCCGAAAAGCTCATCACCGAAGCCGAGCAGATGATCGTGGAACTGGGAAGCAGAAGGGCGGCTACGGCTTTTTACGCCATAAAGGACATTATCCTGGACACCTTTGCCCACCTGGAGTTTCTTTACAACAACCGGGGGAGTGTTACCGGAGTCCCCACTTCATTCCCCGATCTCGACCGGATTTGCAGCGGGCTGCAGCCCAGCGACCTGATCATCCTGGCCGGCCGCCCGAGCATGGGAAAGACTGCTCTGGGTCTCTGCATAGCTTACAGCGCCGCCCTGAGGCACAATATACCGGTAGCTATTTTCAGCCTGGAGATGTCGAAGGAGCAACTGGTGCAGCGCATACTTTGCGCCGAGGCCAGGGTTGACCAGCACCGGCTCCGCACCGGCAACCTCGAGGAGGATGACTGGAGGATGTTGCACGAGACGAAGGGAAAACTCGCCGGAATTCCCATATTTATTGACGACACGCCGGGCATAACCGTCCGCCAGGTGAGGGCCAAGTCGAGGCTTCTGAAGGCCGAAAAGGGACTGGGTTTGATCGTGATCGATTACCTTCAGATGATGCAGGGAAACCGCCGCTATGAAAACCGCCAGCAGGAGATATCCGACATTTCCCGCTCGTTGAAGAGCCTGGCCAAGGAGCTGAACGTTCCCGTGCTGGCGCTGGCCCAACTCAGCCGGCTGGTGGAGAGGCGCGACAACAAGCGCCCGATCATGTCCGACCTGAGAGAGTCCGGTTCGCTCGAGCAGGACGCCGACCTGATCATGTTTATTTACCGCGACGAATACTACAACCCCGACTCCGAAAAAAAGGGCATCGCCGAGATCATTATTTCCAAGCACCGCAACGGCCCGGTAGGTACCGTGGAGCTGGGCTTTTTCAAGGAGTACACGAGATTTTTTTCGCTTGAGAAATCCGGAAATTGAACCGTGTGACGCCTCTTTTACGCGCTTTTGTCCGCGCTTTTTGTAAACACAGCCAGCCAGTCGGTTGACTTGACAATATATGTTCGTTTTGCTAAAATACCTATGTTGCTGAGAGGACGCGACAAGGAAATAACCCTCTGAACCGGCCGGCTCAAATAGCAAGCGCTTTGTTGTTTGGGTTATTTTTATGCCAGCCGGAAAAAATATAAATGTTCTTTCTAGAGGGTTCCGGGAGGGAGCTTTTTTGAGCAAACGGTACGATGTGGTCATAGTGGGAGCCGGCCCTGCCGGAATTTTTGCCGCCCTTGAACTTGTTTTGGACCATCCGGAGCTTAAAATCCTCATCATTGAAAAAGGCAAGGATATTGACAAGCGGCAGTGCAATGCCAGGGTGAAAAACGCCCCCTGTTTTAATTGCTCTCCTTGTTCGACCGTCAGCGGCTGGGGGGGGCGGGAGCGTTCAGCGACGGCAAGCTGACTCTCTCCACCGATGTCGGCGGCAGCCTGGAGCAGTACATCGGTGAAAAAAGACTGGGCGAATTAATAAATTATATCGACCGGACTTATGTCAGGTTCGGAGCGCCGGAGCAGATTTTCGGGCTTGAGCACCAGGATGAAATTAACGAGGTCCAGCGGAAGGCCATACTGGCGGAATTGAAACTCATACCTGTAACCATCAGGCACATGGGTACCGGCCGCTGCCGGGAAATACTCCAGAGGATGTATGATTACCTGATTTCCCGCGGGGTTGAGGTGAGAACCTCATGCAGGGTGGAGGAGGTGCTGGTTAAAGACAGGGCTGTCCGCGGTGTTACCTGCAGCGACGGAAAAACGATAAGCGCTAAATTCGTTGTGCTGGCGCCCGGCAGGGAAGGCGCCGGCTGGCTTTGCAGACAGGCCAAGCGGATCGGGCTGGACACCGCGATAAACCCCGTGGACATCGGTGTGAGAGTGGAGTTGCCGGCGGCTGTAATGGATCACCTGACCAGGATTTTTTACGAGGCAAAATTCATTTATTATTCAAAGACTTTTAACGACAAGGTGCGCACTTTCTGCATGAACCCGAACGGGGAAGTGGTTATTGAAAACAACGACAGCCTGGTTACGGTCAACGGCCACAGCCACGCCTACAAAAAAACCGAGAACACGAACTTTGCCGTGCTGGTAAGCAAGACGTTCACGGAGCCTTTCAAGGAACCAATTGCCTATGGCAGGTATATTGCCAGCCTGGCCAACCTTCTGGGCGGCGGGGTGCTGGTTCAGAGCCTGGGGGACCTGACATCCGGACGCCGTTCCACCAGGGAGAGGCTGGCCAAGTGCATGACCGCGCCCACGCTGCACGAGGCGACACCGGGTGATTTAAGTCTCGTCCTGCCTTACCGGCACCTGACCGGAATAGTGGAAATGCTAAAAGCGCTCGACCGGATCGCCCCGGGCGTGTTTTCAAGGTATACCCTCCTTTACGGAGTGGAAGTGAAGTTTTATTCCTCCCGCCTGTCCCTGACGAATTCTCTGGAAACGCAGGTCAAAAACCTGTTCGCGGCAGGGGACGGCGCAGGGGTAACCAGAGGCCTTGCCCAGGCTTCCGTAGCCGGTGTGGTAGCGGCCAGGGAGATAATAAACAGGATCTAGGGGGTTGACTTAATGTCTACGGTTGTCGTTGTGGGCGCCCAGTGGGGTGACGAAGGCAAAGGAAAAGTCACCGATTACCTTGCCCGAAAGGCCGACCTGGTCGTGCGCTACCAGGGGGGAAACAACGCCGGTCATACTGTGGTGGTCGACGGTCAGGAGTTCAAGCTCCATTTGATTCCGTCCGGGATTCTCTATCCGGATAAAGTATGTATTATCGGAAACGGCATGGTAATAGACCCGGCTGTCCTGCTCCAGGAGATAGAGTCCCTTCAGAAGCGCGGCGTGAACACCGACAATTTGAAAATCAGCGAACGCGCGCATGTAATTTTTCCTTATCACAGGCGGCTGGATCAGGCGGAGGAAGAATGCAAGGGGAAGAAAAAGATCGGCACCACCTGCCGCGGCATCGGCCCTGCTTACATGGACAAATCAGGCAGGATAGGCATCCGCATGATCGACCTGCTGGACCGGGAAGACCTCTCCGAACTTCTGAAGAGGAATTTGGAGGGAAAAAACCATCTTTTGACCACGGTTTACGGCTCGGAGGCCTTTGATTATAAAAGCATGCTTGAATCTTACCAGGAGTATGCGGAATCCTTGCGGAAATACGTCGCCGACACATCCATCATAATAAACGACGCCATCAGGCAGAAAAAGAACGTTCTTTTCGAGGGCGCCCAGGGAACCCTGCTGGATATCGACCACGGCACGTTTCCCTTCGTAACTTCGTCCCACCCCAGCGCGGGGGGCGCCTGTCTGGGTTCCGGCGTGGGGCCGACCAGGATTGACTGTGTAGTGGCGGTGGCTAAAGCCTATACCACCCGGGTGGGAGGGGGGCCCTTCCCGACCGAGCTCAAGGACGAATTGGGCGACCACATCCGGAAGCAGGGCGGCGAATTCGGCACAACTACCGGCAGGCCCAGGCGGTGCGGCTGGTTTGACGGGGTGGTGGCGCGCTATTCCGCCAGAATCAACGGGCTTGACTACCTGGCCATCACCAAGCTGGACGTTTTAACCGGGCTGGAAAAAGTAAAAATCTGCACCGGCTACAGCTACGGGGGAGAGATTATCAGGGAGTTTCCCGCCAGCCTGAAGGTGCAGGAAGATTGCGTCCCTGTTTATGAGGAATTCCCCGGCTGGCGGGAGGACATCACCGGGGCGAGAAAAATGGAGGACCTCCCCGCCAACGCGTTAAAATTCCTCAAAAGAATAGAAGAAGTTTCCGGCGTGCCCATAGCCGTCGTCGGCGTTGGCAGCGGACGCAATCAGACCATTCTCAATGCGGAAGTATATAAATAAAACTGAGCGGCGCGTTTTTACCGTCCCGGAGGGCGCGGTTTGCCGGGGCCGGTTCCGGAATGCGGCCCGGTCCCGCCGATGCTCATTTTCATTGTTGACACGGTCACCCCATATATAGTAATATAACTTACGTGCGGTACACGCGGGCCATTAGCTCAGTCGGTAGAGCACCTGACTTTTAATCAGGGTGTCGGTGGTTCGAGTCCACCATGGCTCACCAATCAAGTAGTCAGACGTCAATAGCCGGTAGTCGGAATAGAGGGAATTCGGCTTTAGGCCGTTCCAACATACAATCTGACGACCGGCAAGGGACGACCGATAACCAATATTGGCCCCATGGTCAAGCGGCCTAAGACACCGCCCTTTCACGGCGGTAACCCGGGTTCGAATCCCGGTGGGGTCACCATTACAGAGATTTGAGTTCGAACCGGAAGTTCGGCTGGAAAGAGGTTTGCGCTTTCAGCGGAACATCCCGGGGTTGGGCTTTGCACCTGGGCAGTTTAAAGGACTGCCTTATTTGTTACCCGCCGCGATATGCAGTTTTGCCGGCGAAGAGCAAAGAGTCTCGTTGCAGCCGGGCGGGGGTAACATCACTTCGTTTTACACCATTTTCCCGTAAAATAAGCCGCCCCGGCTTGATTTTTAAGAGCGAAGAAGCTATAATAAAGAAACCGGGCGGGTGTAGCTCAATGGTAGAGCATCAGCTTCCCAAGCTGAGGGTTGCGGGTTCGATCCCCGTCACCCGCTCCAGGAAAATCAAGCCCTCAGAGGATTTACTTAATCCTTCTGAGGGCTTTTTGGTGCCCGTTTGGCGCCCCAGGGCCCTTCATTTTTGATTCCGGCGCCCGCAGAGGCGCCGGGTTAAATCGGGCCGGGGTTTCAGCCGGCAAAAAAACCTGCAAAAGGTTGACACCGCCCTGCGCTTTCAGGGATATTGTTTTTTGGTGTAAGCTGTTGTAATATGGTAAAGGAGGGAGAAAAACCAGAATATTTTAGCATGCCAATCTTTCGTTAGCATCTGTGCTGAGATTTTTTGAAGATGACGGTGCGACCAGGGCGGATCGGCCAGGGCTGTCCCCGGCAACGGGGCTGTTGAGCGGGGAGAGATGGATGCTGATGCCTAAAAATGTAAGCAGAGTAAATATACTGTTGCTGGTTTTTGCCCTTGCCGTTTTGCCGGGTCTGGTGGCTCTGACGTGCGCTTTTTTTGCCCAGCGGGAGCAGTTGAAAAAGGCGGCAGAAAACGAAGCGCTGGCTTACCTGGAACTGGTGGCGGAAAAGCAGGCGGAGCAGATCAAGACGGTTGAGCAGCTTTTGGATGTCCTGGCGAAAGTGCCGGCTGTTTACGGCCTCGAAGCCGGCGCCTGCACATCCCTTTTCAAAGATATTTTGGACAAGACTCCCCAGTTGGCCAATATCGGTCTGGCCGACCGGCAAGGCAATTTGATATGCAGCGGGACACCTTTTTCCGGGCGGATTAACGTCGCGGATTTTTATTATTTCCAGCAGGCGCTTGCGGCAAAGAGATTTGTGGCCGGCGAGTATGCCGTCGGCAGAGTAACGGGCAAGCCCTCCCTGCACCTGGCCCGGCCGCTTCTCAACGGCGAGGGCGAGGTAACAGCGGTCCTTTATGCCGCTTTGGGCCTGAAACAGTTTAACGAGATGCTGATAGCCGAGAGCCGCCTGCTGCCGGGTGCGGCTGTAGCGCTGGTGGACAGGCAGGGGAGGGTGCTGGCCAGGATGCCGGACTGGGAGGAAAAGCTTGGTCTGCCGGCAACCGATACCTTCCTGTTGCAGATTGCCGGCCGGGAGAAAAGCGGTGTTTTCTGGCAGGAGGACACCGGCGGCAAGAAACGACTCTACGCTTACTTGCAACTTCTGGAAGATCCGGCCGGGGGAAGGGTGACGGCCTGTCTATCGGTTCCCGACACGTTTGTTTACGCCGCCGTGCAGGCGGGATGGCGGCGTGGTTTTTGGGCCCTGGGGCTGACCGCCGTTTTGGCGCTTTCCGTAATAGTTCTGGGAGGGAGTAGTTTCTACCTGTTGAGAAAGGCGGAACACAACGCTGCGGTAGCAGAGCAGAGGTACCGCACTGTGTTTGAAAACACCGGCACCGCCACCATCCTGGTGGAAGAAGACGGCGCCATTTCGCTGGCCAATGAGGAGTTTGCCCGTCTGGCAGGTCTTCCGAGAAAGGAGATAGAAGGCTGGAAGAACTGGAAAGATTTTTTTGCAAACGGATCTTTCGGCGACTTCATGGAGGAGTACGGCCGCCGCACGGAACAGTGCCGGACGCCGCTTGGCTGCGAGTCCGCAATACAGGACCGGGCGGGCGGCAGGCGGGAAGTATACCTGACGGTGGGCGTTCTGCCCGGCGCCTGCCAGAGTGTTATATCTATCCTGGATATTACCGAAAACAAGGAAAGGGAACGTAAACTCAAATGGCGGCTGGAACTTGAAGAAATAGTAGCCAATATTTCCTCCCGCTTTTTAAAAGAAGATTTTGACCTTGCCGTCAACGGTTCGCTTGCTGAGATTGGCGCTTTTGCCGGTGCGGGAAGGGCGTATTTGTTTTTATTCCGCCAGGGTGAAGAATTGATGGACAATACGCACGAGTGGTGCGCACAAGGCGTTGTGCCGATGAAGGAAGAGCTGCAGTCCATTCCCTGCAGGGTGTTTCCCTGGTGGATGGATCGTTTGCGCCGGGGGGAGGCAATCCATGTTACAGATGTGTCGAAAATGCCGGATGAGGCTGAAGCGGAAAGAAAAATACTGGAAGTCCAGGACATAAAATCCCTGCTGGTGCTGCCGGTGCTGGCAGGAGGGTCCCTGGCCGGCTTTGCCGGGCTGGACAATGTGGAGGCTGCAACAGAGTGGCTGGAGGAAGACATAGCGCTGGTAAGGGTGGTGGCTGAAATTCTCGGCAATGCGCTGGAGCGGCACCGTCTGTTCGTGCGGCAGGCCTCCATGGCTGAAGAGAACAGCATTCTTTACCGGCAGGCCAGGGAGCGGTTGGCCCAACTGGAAGCGCTGCGGGAGATTGACGAGGCCATGTTGGGCACCGTGGACCTCCGCCTGATCATGAAGAAGGTCACTGCCCGCCTGATGGAGTACGCGGCAGCGGACGCCTGTGCAGTGATGCTGCTCGATGAGGGGACGGGGCATATGAGCGCGGTGCTCTGGAGCGGGGAGATACCGGCTGACGCGGCGGCGGTGCCCGTCCGCTCTTATGAGGGCTGTACCAGGGGCGGTCCCATGGGAAAGGCGGATATTTGCTTCGGGGAACTTGCCGGGCTGCCCTGCCCGAAGGCAAAAAAACTCCTCGCCGCCGGATTTGCCTTTTGCGTCGGCATCCCGCTGGTTGCCAAAGGCCGCTTGAAAGGCGCCCTTGAGCTTTTCTTCCGTTCCCCGGTGTCTTTTTCATCGCGTCAGCAGGAATTTCTCACTTCCCTGGGCCGGCAGGCTGCTATTGCGGTGGACAGCGTCCAGATGTTCATGGATTTGCAGCGCACAAGCCAGGAGATAGTTTTTGCCTACGACAGCACCATTGAGGCGCTGTCGTATGCACTGGACCTGCGCGACAGGGAAACTGAAGGGCACAGCCGGCGGGTAACGGAAATGGCCGTTGCGCTGGCCCGCAGCCTGGGTGTGGAGGGTGAGGCCCTGCGCCATCTCCGCAGGGGAGCGCTGCTGCACGACATCGGCAAGCTGGGTGTTCCCGACAGCATTCTGCAAAAGCCCGGTCCCCTCTCCGCGGAAGAATGGGAGATTATGCGCCGCCATCCCGTTTACGCCTGGGAAATGCTGTCCCCTATCGAGCACCTGCGGCCCGCCCTGGAAGTTCCGTACTGTCATCACGAGAAATGGGATGGGACCGGCTATCCCCGCGGCCTGAAGGAAAGGGAGATTCCATTTGCGGCCCGTATTTTTGCGGTGGTGGACGTGTGGGATGCACTGTGTTCGGTGAGGCCCTACCGGACTGCCTGGCCGAAGGAAAAAGCGGCTGCTTATCTTTATCAAGAGAGGGGCAGGCATTTCGATCCGGACATGGTGCAGGTATTCCTGGAGAAAGTGATCGGGACGGCAGAACCCGGATCGCATAATTAAGTATTTTAAGAGTGTTTTTATGTAAAGCATAAAACTTCTTGGGTGATTTCTGTGGAAAAAATTGAGGAAGGATATGTAATTTTTGATTTTGAATTTAGAGATAGACCTGAAAAAGCTAATCAAAAAAGGCCAGAATTTTGAGGCGGTTGTTCTATTTATTTTAAAATTATTCTACATAAAGAAAAGGATTTTTGGGCAATATGTGGAAATAACAGCAAGGCCAAAATCCGCCTGGAGCCGAATGCAGGCACGGTTCAAAACACGCAAGAGGAGTTAAACGGGATGTCAATAGCCAGCTCTGAGTTGTCCGCCAATTTTATACACAACATCATCAATCAGGATCTGGAAACAAACAAGTACGGGGGACGGGTGCACACCAGGTTTCCTCCCGAACCGAACGGCTATCTCCATATCGGTCACGCCAAATCAATCTGCCTTAACTTCGGAACTGCGGAAAAATATGGCGGCTTGTGCAACCTGCGGTTCGACGACACAAACCCGGCCAAAGAGGAAGTGGAGTATGTTCAGTCCATAATGAGGGACGTCAGGTGGCTGGGGTTCGACTGGGGCGACCGCCTTTACTACGCCTCGGATTTTTTCGAGCAGATGTACGAGTATGCTGAACAGTTGATTAAGGCCGGCAAGGCCTACGTGTGCGACTTGAGTCCGGAAGAGATCAGGGAGTACCGCGGCACTCTCACCGAGCCGGGAAGGGAAAGCCCGTACCGCAACCGTTCTGTTGAAGAGAACCTCGATTTGTTCCGGCGGATGAGAGCCGGGGAGTTTCCGGACGGTTCGCGGGTCCTGAGGGCAAAGATCGACATGGCCTCCGGCAATTTAAACATGCGGGACCCGGTCATCTACCGCATCATGCACGCGGAGCACCACCGGACGGGCGACAGGTGGTGCATTTACCCGATGTACGACTACGCCCATCCAATTTCGGATTCTATTGAAGGAGTCACCCATTCCATATGCACCTGCGAATTTGAAGATCACCGGCCGCTGTACGACTGGGTGCTTGACGAACTGGGCATCTACCACCCCCAGCAGATAGAGTTTGCCCGCCTGAACCTGAACTACACGGTTATGAGCAAGCGAAAACTCCGGCAGCTTGTCGAACAGGGGTACGTAGGAGGCTGGGACGACCCGCGGATGCCCACCATATCAGGTTTGCGGAGGCGCGGCTACACGCCGGAGGCGATCCGGGACTTTTGCGAACGCATCGGAGTGGCAAAGTGTGAAAGCGTCGTCGACATCGCCCTGCTGGAGCACTGCATCCGGGAGGATTTGAATCTGAAGGCGCCGCGCGTAATGGCCGTGCTGCGGCCGCTGAAAGTGGTGATAGAAAACTATCCGGAGGACCGGGTGGAGGAACTGGAGGGAGAGTTGAACCCCGAAAATCCGGCCTTGGGATCGAGGAGGATTCCTTTTTCACGGGAGATATACATTGAGCGCGACGACTTTATGGAAAACCCGCCGAAGAAGTTTTTCCGCCTCTCGCCCGGCAGCGAGGTGCGCTTGAAGCACGCGTACATTATCAAGTGCGTGCGGGTGATCAGGGACGAAAAGACCGGCGAGGTCATTGAACTGCGCTGCACCTTCGATCCGGAAACGCGCAGCGGCCTGCCCGGCGCCCGCAAGGTCAAGGGAACGCTGCACTGGGTATCCGCGCAGCATGCTGTCAAGGCGGAGGTCCGCCTGTACGAAAACCTTTTTACGAAGGAAAACCCGGACGAGGAGGAAGATTTCAAGTCCTGCATCAATCCGGATTCCCTGAAGGTCCTGGATTCCTGCCTGCTTGAGCCGGGCCTGGCGGACGCGGAACCGGGCGCCCGCTACCAGTTCATAAGGCACGGTTACTTTTGCGCCGATCTCGTCGATTCCAAAAAGGGGGCGCCCGTATTCAACCGGATCGTGCCTTTGAAAGACAGTTGGGCGAAGATTATGAGAGCGGAGCAGGAAAAAAGACAGGCGGCTTACGGTTCGTGAAGCGAGCCGAAAACGGAGCAACTTCCGCCGCGGCGACGCGCGCCCGTTTGCCGGCCGGCGATGCCGGCGCGAAATCCGGGGAGTGCGGCGGCGGGACCTGACCGGCAAAACTTGTTTGCTGAAAATGCGACAGGAGAGAACCGTCTCCTGTCGCACTGTTGCATTCGGCATTGTCGTTTCGCAGATTGGAAAAAAAGGGGGCCTGAAAGTGGCGGCCAGCTACGCTAATCTGCTGATTTGCGCTCATTGCGGGAGGAAAGGGCTGGCCAGGATACTGGCGGAATACACCGAGAGGGACGGCGAAACGGTAACAAGCCCCTGCGGATATCTGGTAAAAGAGGTTTCTCATCTCTGGGGCCTTACTTATGTGCTGATGAAATGTTCGTCTTGCGACGGGCTGACGGTTACCCGGGTGAACTGGCACGATCAATTGAGCCCCGGGGATTACGATTTCGCGGTTTTGTACCCCGAGCCCGAACACAGCCCTTCGGTTTTGCCGGAGCCGGTGAGAGAGTTCTACCTTGCCGCCCTGAAAGAAAGCGAATGCGATGCGTCCAGGTTCGCATCGCTGCTGCATAAAACCCTGGAGGCGGTCTGTCAGGACCGCGGCGTAGACGGCGCGTCATTGTTTGGAGACAAAGTCCGCGAGCTTGCGGTCAGGGGGGAGATACCGGGAAGTTTGGCGGCCGCGGCCGGTGACTTCGGGCGGTTTTTGGACGGCGAAACGGCCGGGGGCCTTTCCGGGCTTACGGACGGTGAAGCCGCAGTACTGCACGGAATTTGCAGGGCGGTTCTGGAATATGTATATTTCGGACCGTTTCTGGTGGACGGGGTTGTCAAAGGGGTGGAAGGATTGAAAGGAAACCGATGCTAAGAGTAAAACAAGGAAGCCTTCCCTGTTGTTTCGATACGGCGATGACAAATGACAGCTTGACCCGCTCAGTGCAAGAGCCTGTCCCTGTATGAAAACAACTCCTCGTAAGTGGAGGCGTTGCGGACCATAATCTTTCTGATTTCCTGGGCGTTCAATTCGGTAATTCTGTTCAGCTTCCAGCTCCCGCCGTGGGTGAACCCGGAAACCATGTAGCCTACATAAAACTTTATTTTGTCCACAAATTTGTAAATTACCATTTTTATCCCCCGTCTGGTATTTTAACACACTTTGCCTTTCAAAACAATATATATTGTAGAAATGTGCCGATTTTTGTACAAGGGAAGGTAGAATACCGGTATTTTGAAGGTTTTTATTTTTATATTTTTAAATCTGACAAGTATGCCAATCAACACCCAAAAAACGCGGACCTTTTACTTTTTCAACCGGTTGCGCCATTTAGCTCCATCAATTATAATTATTCTAAAGAGAGGTGGAAAAATGGGGAAGCACATCAAGACGATAAACACCACGCAGCCGCTTGCTGCAAATGACGGCCGCGGCTGTGGGGAATGCCAGGCTTCATGCCAGTCTGCCTGCAAAACTTCCTGCACGGTGGGCAATCAGGTTTGCTTGAAAAGTTTGCGGAACAAGTAAAAAGGAGCCTTGTCCTTTGCGGGATAAGGCCCTTTTTTTGGGGGATTGTGCCTTGCTGCATTTGTTTGAGTTTAATGGGGCCAGAATCGCGCTTGACGTAAACAGCGGTACGGTTCATTTGCTGGACGAAGTTGCCTGGGAGTTGTTGAGCGATTACGGGCGGCTCAGCGAAGAGGATTTGATCGGGAAATACGGGACGAAATACGGTACGGGCCAGATCATGGAAGCCCTTGCGGAAATACGGGAATTAAAAGAAAAGGGACTGCTGTTTGCGCCCGATCCCGGCTACGAGGGCTATGATGCTCCCGGCGGGGCCGTCAAGGCCCTCTGCCTTAATCTCGCCCATTCGTGCAACCTGCGCTGCCGGTACTGTTTTGCAGGGGGAGGGCGTTTCGGGGGGAACGATGAACTGATGCCGGCGGAGACCGGCCGCAAGGCCGTGGATTTTTTAATCGCCCGCTCAGGGGGGCGCAGACGGCTGGAGATAGATTTTTTCGGCGGGGAGCCGCTTTTGAATTTTCAGGCATTGAAAGAAGTGGTGGGATACGGGCTGACCCGGGGCAGGGAGGAAGGCAAGGAGTTCAGTTTTACCGTCACCACCAATGCCGTGCTTTTGGACCGGGATGTGATCTGCTACTTAAAGGAGAACGGAATCAGCGTGGTGTTAAGCCTTGACGGAAGGCGGGAAATTCACGACGCCATGCGGCCGTTCCCCGGCGGGAGAGGCTCTTACGACGCGGTCCTGTCCGGAATAAGAAGTTATATGGATTCGCGCTGCGCTTCTCCCCCTCAACCAGGTGCGTCGTATTCGTACATTCGGGGCACATACACCCGCCGCAACCTGGAATTCTGTGCGGATGTCCTTCACCTGGCCGGACTCGGTTTCAAGGACATTTCCCTGGAGCCGGTGATTGCGCCGGCAGAGGCCGACTATTCCATTCGAGAGGGGGATTTGCCGTTACTTTTTGCACAGTATGAGCGTTTGGCGCTGGAGTTGCTGCGGCGGAGGAAAGAGGGAGAACCGTTAAATTTTTTTCACTTCAACATTGACCTGGACGGCGGGCCGTGCCTGCCGAAACGTCTGTCCGGATGCGGCGCCGGTCACGAGTATATGGCCGTCGCGCCGAACGGGGATCTGTACCCCTGTCACCAGTTTGTGGGCAGGGAAGGCTACCTGATGGGAAATATCCGTGACGGTTTTGTAGACGAAAACATCGTCGCGTTGTTCAGACGCGCTCATGTGTATAACAAAGAAGGCTGTCCCGGCTGCTGGGCGAAATTTTACTGCAGCGGGGGCTGCCACGCCAACGCCGAGATGTACAACGGCTCAATTTTAAAACCGCAGGGCTGGGGATGCGAGCTGATCAAAAAAAGGCTGGAATGCGCCATTTACTTAAAGGCGGCGGAGCATCAGGGAAAAAGCGTGTAACCGGAACTGTCAACTTCTGTCTCAGTTGCCATATGGTAAGATTATCTGCCGAACTTTCCCCCCCGTGGCTTTTTTGGGCTGTTTTCTGCGACGCAGGCCGTTTTACCCTTCTTGCAACCGCATGTTATAATAAACAAGCGTTTTTCCCCATTAAATTGCAAAAATCTTTTTCTTTCGACATATACCGCCCAAAACTGGATTTACGGCTTGAAAGGAGTTGACTGTTTTGCCGCCAAAGTTCGAAGGACTGCGGCGCCTTCCGGGAACTGAGAGGCCTGCTCTAATCGACAGCGTGAGGCAATGGCTTTTAAGACAATCCGTTTTGCGTCTGGTGTTGATGGGGGCGGCCGTCTATTTTATCCTGGTGTCGACAGCTTACGCCGCCTTCGGCCCGAATGCCTGCGCGGTGATGGTAAACGGAAAGACAATAGCCGTTGCTGCCAGCGAAAAGAGTGCCAGAAACGCCCTGAGAGCATTGATTGAAATAAAGTCCGGCCGGGCCGGCAGGCCTGTCGCCGTTGCCGAAAAAATATCCTACCGCGGTATCCGTATAAATCAGAAGGAAATCTTGGATGATCAGGAAGCGTTAAAAAACAAGCTCAATGATGCTCTTACCTATACAGTCAAAGCGGCTGCCATTGTGGTCAACGGGGAAGAAAAAGTTTTTTTGAAGGAAAAAGAAGACGCCGAAAAACTGCTGGCGTGGCTTAAAACGTTGTATCCCGCGGAAGTTGGCGAGCAGGTTGAATTCAAGGAAAAGATCGAGGTGACTGTGACTTCCGCCCGAATGGAAAGCGTTTTGGAGCTCGAGGCGGCTAAAAAACTGGTTCTTCTGGGAACAAACAAGGAGATGCAGTACACGGTAAGGGACGGCGACACCCTTTGGGACATCGCCCGCAGCGTGAAAATCGACATGGATCAAATCGTCCTGACCAACCCGGGTATTGACCAGGAGCATTTGGATATAGGACAGGTGCTTTATCTCAGCAAGGAAGCGCCGCTGATCACGGTGGCGGCAACCCGGACGGTGACTCTGACCGAGGAGGTGCCGTATCAGGTTGAAGTCAAATACGATGAGGAACTCCTGCCCGGTGAGAAACAAGTAATTGCCAAAGGTGAACCCGGTGAGAGGATAGTTACATATCGCATAATGAAAGAAAACGGCTTGGAAACGGGGAGGGAAGTTCTGGAGGAAACCGTCATTCGTCAGGCGAAAACGGAAGTGGTGGCGAAAAATCCCAATACCATACTGGCGTCCAGGGGCGGTATCAGGCTGGACTGGCCGTGTTACGGAGGGACTGTTTCCTATTTCGGCATGCGCTGGGGGAGGATGCACGAGGGTGTTGACCTGGGTGCCGGCTACGGCAGCGATATAGGAGCTGCGGCCGGTGGAATAGTCGTATCCGCAGGCTGGAACGGCGGCTACGGCAAGATGGTGGAGATTTCCCACGGCGGCGGCGTGGTAACCAGATATGCTCACCTTTCTACGATTAATGTCAGTGTCGGGGAGAGGGTCGAACGCGGTGAAGTGATCGGCCTGGCCGGCGCTACGGGCAACGCCTCCGGGCCCCACCTGCATTTTGAGGTTCTCATCAACGGTTCGCCCCGCGATCCTTTGAACTACCTGTACTAAAAAACGCTTTTAAGCGTGCCGGGGGAAGAGCCGGCGCGAAAACAAGCCCGATCCGCCGCGCGGCACGCCAGCCGGGCGGCTTTTTAACGCCTGCAAATGGCGCTTGTCATGGCGGCTGGCGGTGTTATAATACACTTGAGGTGATAGTCGTTGTTTATCAGGAAAAAGGTAAGGAGAAGCAAACTTACGAAAGGCGTTTTCATTACAATTGTCGTCCTGATTGCCGTGGGTATGGTGATCCCGCTGGCGGGTCTGATTCAAAGAGAGCCGGACGGCGGAGAACCCGGGGATTCCGGGCCGGCCCGGCAAACCGTGCTTGACAGGCTGGCTTCCCTTGAGGCCAGAGTCAGGGACAATCCGTCCGACACAGCCTTGTTGATGGATCTGGCCGGAACATACAGGCAGGCCGGCATGCCCGATCAGGCCGTGAAAACTTACGAGCGGGTGCTATCCCTCAATCCGGCATACTCCGAGGCCCGCATTGAACTGGCCTACACAAATTTCTACAGCGGGAAGATCGACCAGGCGGCTACCCAGTTGCAGGAACTGATCAAGAGCGACCCCGGCAATAAAGATGCCCACTACCTGTACGGTATTATCCTCGGTGAGATAAAAAAGGATTACAGCGGGGGTATCCGGGAAATGGAGAAATTCATAGCGCTGGCCAAGGAAGGCCCCGAAGTGGAGAAAGCCAGGCAGCGGATCAACGTCTGGAAAGCGGCTTCGGCCCAGAAGTAGGCCCGCTTTCGAGCTTGCTGCCGCGGTATGCGGTGCGCCGCACGCATTGCCGCGGCTTTTTATCTAGTTATTTCCGCTAGGAAGGAGTGTTTCCCGGCTTTATAATTAAAACTGGCTGACCGATTGATTGACTGGGAGGGCCGGACCGTGGATGCCGGGATGCAAAATGGAACGCTCGCCTTTAAAGGAGTAAGAAAAGGCTTTATTATCAACTGGCTTGCGAGAATACTGGCGGCGGTTCTTGTTTTTGCGGCCGCACTGTTTTTCAGACCGCCGGCATCGGCCAGGCTTCACGGGTACGGGCTGATCAGGGAGTTGATAAAATTCAGTACCGTGCTGGGCACCCTGAATATGGACAAGGCGGTGTCCCGTCATTTCTATGTCAAGTTCAAGCCGGAGGACCGCAATTATGCGGAAGTGGTGCTGGATACGGCCGAGCGTTTTTATTATCCCGTGGCGGAGGATTTCGGCTTTGCCCCCCCTGCCAGAGTCCCTTTGATTATTTATTCCACCAGGGAGGAATTAAACCGGAGCTTCGGCTGGGCGGCCGACGAGAGCGCCATGGGAGTTTACTGGGCCGGCACCATAAGGGTGCTCTCACCGGGGGAATGGATAGACGAATGCGAGCCCTCGGCTTTAAAGGAGACCTTTGTTTCATCGGGCCCGATGGCTCACGAATTCACCCATCTTGTGGTTGATTACCTTACCGGCGGAAACTATCCGCGCTGGTTTACGGAAGGCCTTGCGCAGTACGAGGAGTACAAGCTGACCGGGTTTGAATTGGCCGCGCCGGCGGGCTCCTTTGAACATGCCTTCGACCCGGCGGAAATCTTTACGGACGACTTCGACAGTCTTCCCGAACAGGCTCTCGCATACAGGGAATCCCTTGCCGCAGTGCGTTTCATTGTATGCAGCTATGGTGAAGGGGCGCTTTTTGACATCATTGCGGAACTGGGAAACGGAAAGGATTTCAGTGATGCCCTGAAAAAGGCAACCGGTCTGGACGAGGCCGGGTTCATAGAACAATGGCGGAAATGCTCCGCCCGGAATTGGTGATGGTGAAATAGAGTGCCGTTTAAGGCAGGAATAATATTTTTGAAAAAGAATAACTTCAAGATAAGGAAAATTAACCAAGCTGCGGCTGTCCGGAGGTTTTTATGGGAAGAATCGTAATAACCGGGGGAAAGGCCCTCCGTGGAAAAGTAAGAATCAATGGGGCAAAAAACGCCTCGCTTGCTGTTTTGTGCGCCACCATTCTGTGCAGGAATGAAATCGTTCTGGAAAATATCCCCGAAATAAGCGACGTCAAGGTGATGACGGAAATCATCAACAGCCTGGGCGCAGTTACCAGGTGGGAGAAACCCGAAACTCTGAGGGTGACCCCCCCTGAAACAGTCAACGCCGAGGCCCCGTACCACCTGGTTAAAAAGCTCAGGGCGTCGAACCTCCTGCTCGGACCGATGCTGGCCAGGTTCGGCAGGGCTTTTGTAGCGCTACCCGGCGGCTGCAACATCGGCGTCCGGCCGATGGATTTGCATTTCAAGGGTCTGTCCGGCCTCGGGGCCGAGCTTTCGATCGACCGCGGCCATGTCCGTGGTAAAGCCGCGAATACCCTCAAAGGGGCCAGAATATATCTCGATTTTCCGAGTGTGGGGGCCACCGAAAACATCATGATGGCCGCCTGCCTGGCCGAGGGGCAAACCCTCATAGAAAACGCGGCCAAAGAGCCGGAAATAGTGGATCTCGCCAGTTTTCTGAACGCCATGGGCGCCAGAATACGCGGCGCCGGTACGGATGTGATAAAGATAGAAGGGGTTCCCTCCCTTGAGGGCGGGGGCCGTTACGCAGTCATTCCTGACCGCATCGAGGCGGGCACCTTCATGGTCGCCGCAGCGGCCACCCGGGGGGATGTTACCCTGGAGAACGTCATTCCCGTTCACCTGGAGCCCCTATGCGCTAAACTCAGGGAGGCAAACGTGGAGATTGTCGAGGAAGAGGATACTTTGCGGGTCTACGCTGAAAGGTCCCTTCGCCCCATAGACATAAAAACGCTGCCCTACCCCGGTTTTCCTACCGATATGCAGTCCCAGCTCATGGCCATGCTTTCCACCGTGCCCGGCACCAGTGTCATTGTGGAGAACATTTTTGAGAACCGTTTTATGGTTGCCGACGAGTTGAAGCGGATGGGCGCAAAGATTAAGGTGGAAGGCAGGATGGCGGTGATAGAGGGAGTCCCCTCCCTGCAGGGTACCAAGGTCAAGGCCACCGACCTGCGGGCCGGCGCCGCGTTGATCATCGCCGGCTTGATGGCGGGGGGAGACACTGAAATCTGCAACGCTGCTTTTATCGACAGAGGATACTACAAGCTTGTGGAGAAGCTGCTGTCTCTGGGAGCTTCCGTTTGCAGGAAATAGGCGCGAGCGCGCTTTTTGCCGTTGGGAGAGGTTATGTTTCATATAACCGTTCTGGCTGTGGGGCGGCTTAAAGAAAAATATCTGGCCGAAGGAGCCGCTGAATACCTGAAGCGGCTGTCCGCCTACGCCAGGATGGAAGCGGCGGAAATAAAGGAAGAGCGTTTTTCCGAGAACTGCCCGCCCGTGGAAATGGAAAAGGTGAAGGAAAGAGAAGGAGAGCGTCTTTTGGGCCGCCTGCGTCCGGGCACCTACCTGATCGCCCTGGACCCAAAAGGGAAACAACTGTCTTCCGAAGAGATGGCGGAAGTCCTCAACAGGCTGGGGATTGAGGGAAAAGGCGACATCACTTTAATTGTCGGGGGGACGCTCGGTCTCTCTGAAAAAGTCCTGGAACGTGCGGATTTGAAGCTGTCTTTTTCAAAAATGACCTTCCCCCACCAGTTGACGCGACTGATCCTGCTGGAGCAAATATACCGCTGGTTTAAGATTGCCAGGGGGGAGCCGTATCACAAGTAAGATATGATTTTGACATATGGACGGTGAAAGGCCCCAAAGAGGACTTTACGCCGTTTTTGGTTTTTGTTCGGAGCGAGGTTTAAATATTCTTGTTATTATATTTCAAATGTTTGTTTTGTATATATCTGGTTTTGATTAATTGGAAAATGTGTTAGAATGTAAAAAAATTTACTAAAATAACTGATGAAGGGGGGTGTAAGCGGTGTCTCAAAGGGTTAAGGCCAATATTAATGCTCATGTGCTGGTCTGGGCCAGGCAAACCGCGGGCTGCGTTCTGGAGGAAGCAGCCCGCAAGATTGGTATAAGCCCTGAAAAGCTCCAGGCCTGGGAGGCCGGGGAAGATAAGCCGACCTTGCGGCAACTGAGAATAGCCGCTAATGTTTACAAGCGCCCCACCGCATTGTTTTATCGTTCCACAACTCCTCCGGAGCCCCCTGACATTGCGGATTTCCGTGTTCTGCCTGCCGCCGGCCTGAAATACACGCCCCGGCTTCTTTATGAAATCCGCCGCGCTTTTCAGCGGAGAGTTGTTGCCATGGAACTGACTGAGCAGTTGGGAGAAGCGCCTATCATTTTCCCGCTTCAAGCTGACATGTCTGAATCTCCTGACAGCCTGGCTTCCCGAATCCGGGAAGCCCTTGGCGTCACTCTTGCCGCCCAGGTTTCCTGGCGCGATCATTATACTGCTCTCCGGTCCTGGATTTCCGCTGTTGAAAGCTTGGGAGTTTTTGTATTCCATGTGAAAAACATTGAACTGACACAAATGCGGGGCTTTTCCATCAGTGAACGCCCTTTTCCCGTTATCGGCACCAACGGCAAGGACTCCCCCCGCGGAAGGATATTTACCTTGCTTCACGAACTGGTCCACATTGTGCTGCAAAGCGGCGGCGTTTGCGACTTGCAAGAAACGGAATCCGAATCCATTGAAACATATTGCAACCGGGTAGCCGGTGAAGTTTTGGTCCCCAAGGATGCCCTGCTCCAAGAGGAAACCGTGATGGAAAACGGCGGTAACACCCTTTGGGAGGATTGGCGGCTGAAGTTATTGGCGGACCGGTACATGGTGAGCCAGGAAGTTATTTTAAGGAGATTGCTCACTTTCGGGAGAACTACAAGGCTCTTTTATAATCAGAAACGCGAAGAGTACGAAGAGATTTACCGGCGTGAGAAGGCTGAAGGGGGCGGACCCGTTCCCCATTTCCGCCTTATTTTGCGTGACAACGGCCCCGCTTTCACCAGCCTTGTGCTGTCCGCTTACCACAACGAGGCAATCAGTTCGAGGGATTTGTCCAATTTTTTGGGAGGAATAAAGCTTGACCATGTCGAGCGTATCGAACGTGCCCTGTTTGGCGGTGAAGGGAGCGTTGAGGTTTAATGTATTGCATCGACACCAGCGCTCTGATTCACGGCTGGCGCAGGGATTACCCTCCCGATGTGTTCAGGTCCCTCTGGGAGCAACTTGACCAACTGATTAGACAAGGCAAGCTGTTTTCCTCAGTTGAGGTTTTACTTGAACTGGAACGGGGCGGGGACGATATTTACAATTGGGCAAAAGAACGGAAACATATTTTCCTGGAGGCTGACGAGGAAGTTCAAAAAGCTCTTGCCGCTCTTGTAAACAAATTCCCTTCATTTATGTACCCCAGGACAGCTCTGATGGAATTTGGGCCGATCCATATGTAATTGCCATTGCCGCGTCAAATAAATGGACGGTTGTAACCGGTGAAAAAGCAGTCGGCCATGGGGCAAAGAGACTCAAAATACCCAACGTCTGCCAGGCGATTGGTGTTGAATGTATTGATTTCCTAAAATTAATTCGTAAAGAAGGCTGGTGGTTTTAGATATATTACCGGTATTCTTACGTTAGAATAATAAACTGTTCACTCATACAAAAATTTGGAGGATATTATGGAATACCACGACAATACATCACTGAAATACGGTGCGACGCCCGCAGGCAGAGCGAAATCCGCCCGGATGCAAGGATGTTGTGAAGCCCCGGGGTGTGCCGATGCCTAAGCTCTCACTGGCCAAGCTCCAGCGTCATTTATACGCCGCCGCCGACATCCTGCGCCGTGAGGGGATGGACGCCGCCACCTACAAGGACTTTATCTTCGGCATGCTGTTCTTGAAGCGTTGCTCCGACGTCTTCGACGTCGAGCGGGAAAAGATTGTCGGCCGCAAGATCGAGTTGGGGATGGCTAAGGAAGCGGCGGAAATCCAATACGGCGAGAACCCCGACTTCTACGACAGCTTCTTCGTGCCCGAGAATGCCCGCTGGACTTACCTTCAGGCTCGTCTCAACGACGCTTCCGAATCCTATGGCAGGGTGCTTGACAAGGCTCTCGGCGCGCTCAGCGACGCCAACGAATCGCTGGAGCACGTCCTCGACCACATCAGCTTCATGCGCACGCAGGGGACGAAGCGCATCGTTTCTGACGATGCCTGCAGGGAACTCGTCCGCCACTTCAGCCGCCACCGCCTGCGCAACGAGGATTTTCAGTTCTCCGACCTGCTTGGCGCGGCTTACGAGTATCTCATCAACATGTTTGCCGAGTCGGCGGGCAAGAAGGGCGGCGACTTTTACACCCCCCGCGACGTTATCCGCCTGATGGTACGTATTATAAAGCCCAAGCCCGGGATGAGCATCTATGACCCGACATGCGGTTCCGGCGGCATGCTCATCATCAGCCGTGAATACATAGAACAATCCGGGGGCGACCCGACCGACCTGCGGCTTTGCGGCCAGGTCAACGACGCCTCCGCATGGTCCATCTGCAAGCTCAACATGCTGCTCCACGGCGTGCCCGGCGCCGACATCCGGCTTGAGGACACGCTGCTGCACCCCCTGCACCGCGAGGGCGGCGAGCTGGAGCGGTTCGACCGCGTCATCGCCAATCCGCCCTTCAGCCAGAACTATACGAGGAACAACATGGAATTCCCGGAGCGCTTCCGCTGGGGCTGGTGCCCGACATCGGGCAAGAAGGCGGACCTTATGTTCGCCCAGCATATGCTGGCCGTCTGCAAGCCCCGCGGCGTGGTGGCCACCGTCATGCCGCACGGGGTGCTCTTCCGGGGCGGCGCGGAAAAGGAGATCCGCAAGAAGTTTCTTGAGCAGGACCTCATCGAGGCTGTGATCGGCCTGCCGCCCAATCTCTTTTACGGAGCAAGTATCCCGGCCTGCATCCTGGTGATGCGCCCGAACCTCACCGGCCAGTTTCCGAACCCGAACAAGCCCGGGGAGCGCCGCGGCCGGGTGCTCTTTATCAACGCCGACGCCGAGTTCCATGCAGGCCGCGCGCAGAATTACCTGCGGCCCGAGCACGTTGAGAAGATTGTTTCCACCTTTGACGGCTTCGAGGACGTGCCCGGCTATGCCCGGCGCGTATCGTTTGAAGAGATAAGCGGTCCGGCCAACGATTGGAACCTTAACATACGCCGCTATGTGGACAACTCCCCTCCCCCCGAGCCGCACGATGTGCGCGCCCACCTGCTGGGCGGCGTGCCCGTGGCCGAAGTGGAGGCGAAACGGGGGCTCTTCGACGCGCTGGGCTTCGACCCCGCCCTGGTTTTTTCCGCACGCCCGGGCGACGCCGCCTACTATGACTTCGCATCGATCATTACCGACTGCGCTGAAATGCGTCAAATCATAGAGAACAACCCCGGCGTGCAGGGCCGGGTACAGACTTTACGCGACGCCCTGGCGGCGTGGTGGGCCGACCATGCGCCGAGCCTCGAGCAGATCCTGGTAGCCGGGATGCTTCGCCCCGTCCACCTTCTCGACCTCGTACGAAACTTTACCGTCTTCCAGCAGGTGGACGGCAAAACCCGCAAGGTAGTGGCCCGGTACCAGCAGTTCCGCGCCGTCCATAAGGCGCTGGCCCGCCTGCAGGAAGGCCGCACTAAAAAGCAGGGTGCGGACCGCGACGAGCGCGGCGGCGTCATCTGGCACACCCAGGGCTCCGGAAAGAGTCTCAGCATGGTCTTCCTGGTGCGGAAGATGCGCACTATTCCTAAACTCAGCCGCTTCAAAGTGGTGGTGGTCACCGACCGCACCGACCTCGAAGGGCAACTGCGCGATACGGCGCGCCTGAGCGGAGAAACGCTCCGCCCCAACGACCGCGACAAGAAGCTACGCGAGTCGCCCACCGCCCGCACCCAGCGCATTCTCCGTGAGGCGACGCCGGACATCGTCTTCGCGATGCTTCAGAAATATCAGGACACGGCGAAGCGCGCTACCCCCGATAAGGTGGCCATGACCATTGTCCGCAAGGAGAAAAAGCCGGGCAAGGACCAGCCCGTGACGGAGAGGGAAGTAACCTTCGAGGAGAGCATCAGCTTTGAGAATTTCCCGGTTTTAAACGAATCGGAAGAGATCCTTGTACTGGTGGACGAGGCGCACCGGTCGCACACCCGCACACTCCACCGGAACCTGCGGAGGGCGCTGCCCAACGCCGCCATCATCGGCTTTACCGGCACGCCTATCCTGAGCAGGGAAAAAATAGAAACCCGCGAGATTTTCGGTGATTTCATCGATAAATACATTCTGCAAGAAGCCGAGCTGGACGGAGCGACGGTGCCCATCCTCTACGAGGGCCGCACAGCGGACGGCCTGGTGAAGGACGCGCCCGGGCTTGACCAGCTCTTTGAGGATATGTTTCGTGACTATGCGCCCGAAGAGATGGCTGTGATCAAGGCCAAGTACGCAACCGAGGGTGACGTGCTGGAGGCGCCGCTGCTCATCGAGCATAAGGCCCGGGATATGATGCGCCATTACGCCGGCGTGGTCCTGCCCGAGGGATTCAAGGCGCAGGTAGTGGCCACCAGCCGGCAGGCCGCCATGACCTACATTGAAAAGCTGGAGCAGGCGCGGCGTGAGCTGGTGGCTGATCTGGCAGCGGTGCCGGCCGCCACGCTGGCTTTGCCCGATGACGAGGTGGAGAAGCTCGATCCGGGCCTGCGGTTCCTGATACGCACGCACCCGCAGCTGCCAAAGCTCCGCGCGCTGGAGATCGCGGCGGTTTTTTCCGGCGACCACAACGACCCCGAGTCGTGGCGGGAGTGGACCGACAAAGACAAGCAGGAGGACCGCATCACACGCTTCAAGCGGAAGCTGGCCCCGGACAAAACTGACAAGACCGACCCGCTCTCTATCCTCATCGTCAACAACATGCTGCTGACCGGCTTCGACGCTCCGGTAGAGCAGGTGCTGTACCTTGACCGGAAGATCGTCGCGCACGACCTGCTGCAGGCCATCGCCCGGGTGAACCGCACCTGCGGCCGTAAGAAGTGCGGCTACGTGGTGGACTATATCGGTGTGGCCCGCCATTTGAACGAGGCACTCCGGGACTACGACGGCGAGGATATCGAGGGCGCGATGATCGACATCAGCGTGGAACTGCCGAAACTGCTGGACCGGAGGGCGCGGGCGGTGGCCGTGTTCACCGACCGCGGTATTGGAGACTTGCAGAGACAGGTGGATGCCTGCGTATGGCTGCTCGAAGACCTGAAGATCCGGGCCGATTTCATCAACAAGCTGAGGATGTTCTACGAGACGCTGAACATCCTGGAGCACCGCCCGGAGGTGCCCGGGGACGTCTTCCGTGATGCCAAGCTGCTGGGTTTCATCAATAAGGTTGCTGCTAACCTGTATCGCGATCCGGCGCTTAATCTGCTGGGAGTCGCCGAGAAGGTGAAGGCGCTTATCAACGCTCACGTGACCGCCCGGGGCGTCGATCCCAAGATCCCTCCGGCCACCATCACCGACGCGGAGTTCGAACAAGTGCTTCAGGCCCAGACCGGCAGCCGCGCCCGGGCGGCGCAAATGCAGCATGCCGCCCGCTACCACATCACCGGGTTCGCAAACCAGAACCCGGCCTATGCCCGGAAAATGAGCGAGAAGCTCGAGGAATTACTGCAGCGCTTCAGGGACGACTGGGACGCGCTGGAGCGGGAACTGCGGAGGTTTATAGAAGAGCTTCGTCAAGGCGACCGCAACGAATTCCCTGACCTCGATCCCAAAGTGCAGGTTCCCTTCGTGCGGCTGGTCCTGGAGTGGTGCGACAAAGATCGCGATTTGAGCGAAGACCGGCAGAAGGCAGCAATCGACGCAACGCTGGAGATGGTTGAACGCATACGGCAGGAAGTCCGGAAAGTGGGTTTTTGGAAGAACCCGGCCATGCGCGAGCTGTTGACCAAGGCGCTGGTGCGGGACCTCGACAGGGCGGGCGTATGCAAACCCGGCACAGAGCGCGACCTGGCGCAGCGACTGGTGGCGCTGGCCAAAGAAAACCACGAAAGCCTGACGCAGTCATGAAAGAGACACTGGAAGTCGGCGGACTGACATTCGAGGTCCGGCGCAGCGCACGCCGGAAGACTTGTAGCCTCACCGTTGACCGGGGCGGTGAGTTGGTTATTCATTCGCCGGAAACGGCAAACACCCACGAACTGTCGGAATGGACGCGCTCAAAGATGCTTTGGGTGCACCGCAAGCTCGCCATAAAAGAGGAACTGGCGCCGAAGGTCCGCGAGCCGGAGTTCGTGACCGGAGAGAGTTTCTATTATCTTGGCCGCGCGTATCGCCTGGCAATCGTTGCCCGACAAGAAAAACCGCTTCGATTTGACGGCAACCGCTTTTATCTGCGGAACGATGCGATAATATCCGCCTCCGATCTCTTCCGCGACTGGTACGTTACCGTCGGGAAAGAATGGATATACAGGCGAGTGGCGATGCTTTTGCCCAGGATTGGTGCTCTGCCCTCTCAGGTGGAAGTCAGAGATCTGGGCTTTCGCTGGGGATCCTGCGGCAAGAGCGGCGTGCTCTACTTTAATTGGCGGGTACTGCAGTTCCCCGTGCGTCTGGTGGACTATGTGATTGTGCATGAACTTGCCCATCTGCTGGAGCGACATCACGGCCCGGAGTTTTGGTGCGTACTGGATCGCGCGCTGCCAGACTGGCGGGCGCGCCAGGAAGAGTTGAAAACTAAAGTCCAGGTTATCCACTGGTGTCATGCCTCGATGCGGTGTTAGCCAGCATTTAGGAACAAATGGCCCCTGTCACTTTTTTTGGGCGGGGGCCATTCTTGCTCTTAACAAGCTTTACTCGAAAAAATTTGCCGTTTAGATAGGTATGAAGCATCCCACAGCTAACAAAAATAATTTTTACGGAGAGATTGCCTTTTTGCTTTTCCCGTGCTATTATTAAATCAAGCACCATCCTTACAGTGACTGCGGTTTGGGTTTGCAAGAGCTTTGGAGAAGTGTCCCGGGTTTGTTGCAACAAGCGGTTCAGTCCTTGGATAGTGTTTTTTGTTTCAGTGGCGGATTGTTTGAACAAAGATGCGCATGAAGGGTAATTTGAGGAGAATTGAAAGTAACTGCCCCGGTTTCGTGACGGAAAGGTCCCGAGCAATGAATGAACTGTAGGGATGGTTGCTTTGGAGAGAAGGCTTGCCGGCCTTCTCTCCTGTTTTCCGGCGGGTTGCACGGCTTGAAAAATACTATAAATTACCGGTAACAAACCTGCAATAACTTGCAATATTATTAATTGTATACCGCCGTGCGGTTTGGCAGGTTAAGATATCCGGTAAAACTCGTAAATCGGCTGCTGGGATGCAAAATGTTGACGAAAGCCGCCTGCCCGTGTTATCTTTTTATTTAATATCGTAAGGGACGGTTGCGCCGCTGATGGCAGTTGACCAGCCTTTGGGAGGTGCCGGTTGTATGCCCGTTGTTGATATAAAAGACAGGGGGATTGAGCTGGATGAGGACGGGTTTTTAATCAATCCTGAAGACTGGAATGAAGACGTTGCCAGGGCCTTTGCCCGGCTGGAGGGAATAAAAGAGCTCAGTGAAGACCACTGGAAGGTGATCAGGTATCTTCGTGATTATTTCAACCAGTACCAGATTGCTCCGATGATCCGCAAGCTTTGCAAAGAGACGGGCTTCAGCTTGAAGTACATCTATGAGCTGTTTCCGTCCGGTCCGGCCAAAGGGGCCTGCAAGCTTGCCGGGTTGCCCAAACCGACCGGGTGTGTGTGACGCAGGTGCAGGTAAAATACGTCGTAAGCCGGATACAAAATTTCCCGCTGTTTGCGGGAAATTTTGTTTTATTGTATTAATTAATGGAATAAAAAAGTCGAAAAGAATGTAGGAATGTTTTTACTTTAAAAGGTTTTCTGAATTTTTTGTCGAATTAGAAAAGCCAAAAAAAACCAAGTAATTAAAGGGGGGGGTCTCATGAAAACAATAAGAGGAAAAATGACGGCTCTGGCATTTGGAACGAGTGTGCTGACAGCATTGTCATCCCTCACGGGTTGGTATGTTACCGGGCGAATGTTGACCGGGCTTCTGGCGGGTGTTACCGGCGGCATTATAATAATGACGGTGATAATATACTGGTTTAACAATATATTCAGCAAAACGCTGAAGGAGTATCTCGAATGGTCGGCAGGCATGGCGGAAGGGAAATTCGACTACGAGTTCAAGTACGAGCGCAAAGAAGGGGATATGGCCCGCTTTTTTGAAAACGTGAAAAAAATGAACAAGGGCGTCGGCAAGTACACCCTGGATATTCAAAAGCAGGCCCAGCTCTTGTCCGAGGCGGTGCAAAAAGTCTTCGACAGCACCGAGCAGATCAGCTCCGGCAGCCAGGACCAGGCGAGGCAGGTTCAAAATATGCTCCGTTCAATAGAGGAACTGGCCGCGGCAGCCGGCGAGTCGGCTCAAAAAGCGGAAAGGGCTGCGGAGGTTGCCCGCAACTCCATGAACAATGCTTCCATAGGGGCGGAAGCCATTCAAAAGGTTGTCGGAGGCATGGAAATAATCGACAAAAAGATCGACGAACTAAGGGTCCTCTCTTCAAAGATAGGTCAGATCGTAGAGGTAATTCAAGGCATTGCCGGGCAGACCAACCTCCTCGCCTTGAACGCGGCCATCGAGTCCGCGCGGGCCGGTGAGCACGGACAGGGCTTTGCCGTAGTTGCCGACGAGGTGCGCAAGCTTGCCGAGACATCTGAAAACGCCACCAAGGAGATTACGCAGCTCATTACAGGTATCGGCGAGGCCACCGCTGCGGCCGGCGCCGCAGTGAAGCAGGGCGTGCTGCTCACGAACGAAGCCGGCCAGCAGTTCAAGGAAATCACCTCCTTGATTCAAAAGACGCTTGACGCAATGACGCACATAGCAAAAGGCTCACGCCGGGATGTGGAATCCACCGAAGCGATGGTATCCGTTGCCGAGGCCATAGCCGCCGTTACCCAGGAAGCGGCGGCCAGCACCCAGCAAACCGCCGCCTCGGCCCAGGAACTCGCCAATATTGCCGACAGGCTCAAGGAGGACGCGGACCTGGTGAAAAAATCTTTTCAGTCAAGCCTGAATTAGGGAGGTAAGACAATGAATACGGTAAAAGCAAAGTTGACTTTCTTCGGCCTTTGTTCCGGTTTGATTACAGGCTTGATTATCGTCGGAGGGTTTTTTCTGTCCGGCGGCAATATCTATTTTTTGACCGCGGGCGCTCTTTTAGGAGCAATCCTGGGCGCGCTTGTCTTCTACCTGCTCTCCCGGCCTCTTTCAAAAGCGATAAATTACCTGATCGATTTTTCCAACCAGATTGTCCAGGGAGATTTGACCCTCTCGATGGACACCGGCGCAATGGGGGAATTCAGCACTCTGGGGCTGAACCTCGAAAAAATCTGCAAGGGCATGAGCGCTTACTTTTCCCGGTCGCTGGAGAATGTCAAGGTGCTTGACCAGGCGGGCGAGCAGATATCGGCAAGCACGAGCCAGATCAGCAAGGGTACGCAGGACCAGGCCGATCAGGTCCAGCAATTGCTGAGGTCGGTGGAGGATTTTGCGGCATCGGCCAAAAATTCCGCCGAAGAGGCCGAAGGAGCGGCGAGGCTTGCCGGCGACACCGACCAGGCGGCCCGTCAGGGCGACCAGGCCCTGAAAAAAGTAGTTGAAGGAATGAATATCATAAACAGCAGAATTGCCGAATTGGGAGAAAACTCCTCAAAAATTGGCCAGATTGTTGACGTTATCGATGACATAGCGGCGCAGACCAACCTCCTCGCCTTGAACGCAGCCATCGAAGCCGCGCGGGCCGGGGAGCACGGGCGCGGGTTTGCCGTGGTGGCGGAAGAGGTGCGGCACCTCGCGGAAAACTCCAGCAACGCCACAAAAGAAATCGGCCAACTGGTCACCACGATTCAGGAAGGAACCAAAGAGGCTGTTGAAGCGGTGGATCAGGGTATAGGCCTGATTGAAAACGCCGGCGAGTCTTTCCGGTCCATCCAGGAACTGATCACGGAAACGACTTCCCTGATCCAGGATCTTGCCTTATCCGCCAAAAAGCAGGCGGCGACGAGCGAAAACCTCCTGAGCGGCGCCCAAACGATTGCCGCCGTTTCCGAAGAAGCCGCCGCCTCCACGGAAGAGGCTGCGGCCGTGGCACAGGAGCTTCCCGTGTTCTCCAAAAAGATCGTAAAATCGGTTTCCGTGTTTAAGATTCAGTAGTTTTCTGGCGCCGCACAAATTTAACTCCCCCGCCGGGAAGTCCCCGCGCCTTCCGCCTTCCTTGCTCGCGAAGCGGGGGCGAAGGGCGGGATCGATGCGGCGGCTGGGGCAGGGACTGCCCGAAGTTACGCCTGCCAGAGAGGTCCACTCGATGAAGCAGCAAGCCCATCCCCGGGCTAAGCGGAGGGAGGGGTGGTTCACATTCAGATCTGGACGTTCCGGGGAAAGACCCCGGAATTTTTTTGTGCTACATAATATTTGGCATTTACAGAAAGAATATAAAAGGATTGCCGGGGAGGTGAGAGAGATCGTTAAAAAGCTCTTTTCTTCAAAAAGAATGCTGGTGCTGTGCTCGGCTGTCCTGCTCGCCTTTTTTGGGGCTGGGATTTTGCTGCACGGAAGGCTTGCGGCGGCCCAAAACCCGGTCCTTTACCAGGGGAGCGGCGGCGACGACGTCTACCGCGTGCAGCAGCGGCTGAGCCAGTGGGGGTACTACACCGGGCCGCTGGACGGGTTTTACGGTTATGAAACTTTCCGGGCGGTTCAGGATTTCCAGCTCAACAACGGCCTGACAGCCGACGGCGTTGTCGGCAAGGAGACATGGGACGCCCTCGGCCTTGGCGTTCCGGCAGCGGCTCCGGCGGTTTCCAGGGGGGCGGCGTCGGAAAGGGACAGCGTTTACCTGCTGGCCCAGGTAATTGAGGGGGAAGCCGCCGACGAACCGTTGCTGGGCAAAATCGGCGTGGGAGCAGTGGTTTTGAACCGGACCCAAAGCG
>Ga0116192_1000112_pt1 | contig 63354 bp, 49 predicted proteins | sample AD_UKC113_MetaG_FD_89876 | JGI IMG/M metagenome (GOLD analysis project Ga0116192, IMG submission 89876) | Active sludge microbial communities of municipal wastewater-treating anaerobic digesters from Hong Kong - AD_UKC113_MetaG | ecosystem: Engineered > Bioreactor > Anaerobic > Digestate...
CCCAGGCGTAGATTGTGGCCCAGGCGTAGATTGTGGCCCAGGCGTAGATTGTGGCCCAGGCGTAGATTGTGGCCCAGGCGTAGATTGTGGCATACTAGTTGGTTGCGAAGCGGGAGCCGGTTGCGAAGCGGGAGCCGAAGCACCTGGAGCCGGTTTCGAAGTGGACGAGGCCACCGATGTACCCTGAACAGGCTCTTGCGCAGGTATTACAAGAGTATCTCCCACTTTGAGGACATAATCAGAGGATAGCTTGTTCGCCGCGAGCAGGTCTGCAATCGAAATGCCATAACGTTGCGCAAGGCCATACAAGGTTTCTCCTTTTGTAACCTGATGGACCGAGGGGATTATAAGGACTGTACCTGCCTTGACCTTGGTTGGATCCGTTATCCCATTGGCTGCGGCCAAGGCTTCATATGGGACATTGTATTTCTTTGCTATCGAATAGAGCGTCTCCCCTTTTTGCAGTGTATAGGTTACAGAATTCTGACCAAAGGCGACTCCCAAGGCCGCAAACAGAAAAAACGCGACAGCAATTGCTTTCTTAGACTTCATCGACTTCATCTTCACTCAATTCCTTCCAGGAGTACTCTGTGGATCTATCATTTTTCTGCATTCTCCAGTCTTCACTTATCTTCTTCTCTCTTCTTCATCTATTGTATCGGCAATCAGAAGGCATTTTTTAAGCCTAAACCCCAACGCCGGTTCTCCGGGGTATAAGTTCTCCACCACGTGCTCTCCGACTTGAGCTTGTGAACGACGTATGACGAGGCCTTACACCTTTCGTCCCATATGCTGGCCTTTTCATTTCTGCCGCAAATCGGTAAAATTAGTTATATCACGTCAGAGGAGAAACATCACAATGTCTGAGCGTTCGGCTTTAAACAATGCCAGGTTTGCTTACATTCCCAAGATGCCAGAGGTCTTCTCGGCCGCTATTTCCGAAATAAAAGCGGTGCCCACAGAGGCCATAGAGCCTGATGTAGACAAAGAAAGCCTAAAGGCCATCTTTAAGCATAGCTACGGTAAACCAGCCGTAAAGTTTGTGCAAGGCACCAATGTTGCTGCAAATAAAGCCCTGACCGTAGGAGTTCTGCTCTCTGGCGGTCCCGCTCCAGGCGGCCACAACGTTGTTGCTGGCCTCTTTGATGGCCTAAAGCGCGGTTCCCCTGGCTCGCGTCTGATCGGATTTAAGGGTGGTCCAGGTGGTCTCGTCGATGATTCCTATCTTGAACTAACTTCCGACATTATAGACTCATATAGGAATACCGGTGGTTTTGACATTGTGGGCTCTGGGAGAACCAAGATTGAAACTCCGGAACAATTCGAAAAGGCCCTTACCAACGCGCGCAATCACCAACTCGATGCGCTTGTCATCGTTGGGGGAGACGATTCCAACACGAACGCTGCGCTTCTTGCTGAATACTTCGCCGAGCAAAATGCACCGATTACGGTAGTTGGTGTCCCCAAGACTATCGACGGCGACCTCAAGAACGAATGGATCGAGGCTTCTTTTGGATTTGACACCGCCACCAAGACCTATTCAGAACTGATCGGCAATATATGTCGAGATGCAGCTTCGGGCAGAAAGTACTGGCACTTCATAAAACTGATGGGCCGTTCGGCTTCGCATATCGCCCTGGAATGCGCGTTCCAAACCCGAGCGAACGTGACACTCATCTCCGAAGAAGTTCAAGCAAAATCGATGAGTCTGGCACAAGTCGTCGAAGTAATCTGTTCATCTGTGGCAGCAAGAGCCGCAAAAGGAGAAAACTTCGGAGTTGTGCTGATTCCTGAAGGCCTGATTGAGTTCATTCCCGAAATCAAAGTGCTTATCGACAACATAAACGACCTGCTTGCGAGCGAAGAAGCGGCATTTAAAGCCCTCAAAGATGTGAATGCTCAGCGAGCCTTTATTCAGAACAAACTGCCAGAAGAATCCGCCGCAGTGTTCGCTTCCTTGCCAGAGCAAATTCAGGCACAACTATGTTGGGATCGGGACCCGCATGGCAACGTGCAAGTTTCTCGGATAGAAACAGAAAAACTCCTGGTATCCATGGTGCAGACAAGACTTGCAAGAATGAAGGAAGAGGGGTCCTATAAGGGCAAGTTCGACTACCAGACTCACTTCATGGGCTATGAAGGCCGATGCGCCTTTCCTTCCAACTTTGATGCCGATTATTGCTATTCGCTGGGTTTTACAGCCTATTTACTTGCATTATATGGTTTCTCTGGCTATATCGCTTCTATACGGAATCTTGCAAGCCCTGCAAGCGAGTGGATACCTGGTGGCATTCCGCTTGTTTCTATGATGAATATTGAGCATCGACATGGAGCAGATAAACCTGTTATCAAGAAAGCTTTGGTCGAACTTCAGGGCAAGCCTTTCCAGTACTTTGCCTCGCAGCGGGACAAGTGGGCTCTTTCTTCTGACTATCGGCTGCCGGGAAGCATTCAGTACTTTGGACCACCTGCGGTTACTGACGCTACCACAATGATGCTCCAGATAGAACGGAGTTAACGAATGAAAAGATCTTGGCGGGCAAAACGATACTTTGCCGTGTTGACAATCAGTCTGGCCCTGGCAACTGCTGTTTCCGCTCAGGAAATAGTGACTGCCGAGCAATTCTTCGCCAAAGTATCGGACCGTTATGCCACTATTAACGACTATACGGCTCAGATACAGATAAACTCGGGTGGCCAACTCATGGCTGGAGACCTCTGGTTTAAGTCGCCGCAGCTCATGAGGATCGATTTTCGGCAGCCGCCAGACCAGGTAATTGTATTTGACGGGCAACGACTTACGGTCTATGTTCCTCAGTACAGGGCCGTGCTTCAGCAAGACGTGAGCAGCGACAGTACCGGGGCTGGGGCAGCAAGTCTTGCAAGCAGAGAAGGGCTTGCCATGATGAAGCGCAATTATTCCATTGCATGGGAGTCTTCGCCTCAACCTGTCCCACTGGACTCAGGTTCTTCAGAATTGGTGCAACGATTAGTTTTGACCAGAAAGTCGGCATCCGAAGGTTTTAAGACAATCAAAGTCTCGGTCTCGCCCGATACACTGCTCTTCCGCAGGATCGAAGGTTGGACTGTAGCGAATGAAAAGATTACCTTTGACTTTACAGAGACCAAGTTGAATCAGAATATTCCTACGTCGAAGTTCTTGTATGATGCCCCTGCGAGTGCAAGCGTGTATAACAATTTTCTGTTTCAGTAAGTAGCTGCTGACTACAGTGTGGCAATGCCGAGAAATACGACTGCATTAAGGAAGGATTTTGGATGGCAAAGATAGGGGCTCAGTTACAGGAGACTAGACTTAAGAAGGGCCTAACCCTCGATCACGTGGCCGACGATACCAATATCAGTGTCCGATTTCTTACCAAAATTGAAGCCGACGATTTTACAGGCTTTCCGGGGGAACCCTACATAGTTGGCTTCATAAAGATCTACGCCGATTATCTGGGGCTTGATCCGGATTCCGTCGTCGCCACCTATCGTCAAAAAGAAAGTGCTGTGCCTTCCCAAACGGGAGGTCTCGACACAACAGGTGTGAGCTCCTCCACTGCCAAACAAGACCGCAAAGAAGATATGAGCACGAGCAGGAATGCTCTGACTGCGGAGTCTGAAGGTGCACCAGAACAAAAGCCGGCAACCAGTAAGCCCGCAGGACGTCCAAAGAAGATTCTGGGCATCGTGGTTTTGCTCATTGTAGCGTCAGTGCTTGTTTTTGTGGCCATTCGACTCAAGCCCCGGGAAACAGCGGCAGTGCCCGACAGTCAAGCTGCCAAGTCAGTTGAATATCGTGTAGAAGGAACGCCTTTTGAAAAGCGATTGTTCCCTGGTGACAGTCTTGTAATTCCTTTGGGCGACGATGTGTTTAAACTGACTCTCGATTCTATCGACGAAACGGTCAACCTAACGACGCCCTGGGGGCCCTTCAAATTGTCTATCGGCCAACAGGCTCCAATCGACATGGATAAGGATGCCAAGCCCGATGCCACAATGACAATTGTCGATTATGAAAAGAATAGGCCCGATTCCGGAGCGCTCTTACATTTGGAGATAGCAGATAACCAAAGTGCCCAGCCGGCACCGGGCGAAGTAACGGTACCGGACTCGGTGCAGACTCCCACTCAGCATAATTCTACTCAAGGAAAAGCGAGTACACCTACGGTGCTTTTCAAATCCCCCAAAGGGCCCTATCCTTTCGTGGTCCAGGTTAGCTTCCGTGGAAACTGTATGTTTCGATACGAAGCTGATCGAAAGGAATGGGTAGAAAAATACTATCTGAAAGGCGAAAACCTCACCTTTAACGTCAACTCCTCGCTCACGGCTTGGGCGTCGAATGCTCAGGCAGCCAAGCTCGTATTTCAAGCTTCTGGTGGCAAGACCGCGGAGATGGAAATGGGAGGTCCAGGACAGATTGCCGTCAAGAAAGTATCTTGGTCGCAAACTGACGGTGGCTGGGCTCTCGTCGCCACCGACCTCGATTGACCGATTGTCTCAGTTTGGCTGGGCAAGAAAAATGGAAGGGATGATAAAACGAGACGAGAAATGATAGGAGAATCGGCTGTAAGCAAGCCGAACATTGAGGAAATTGCGTGAAATTCTATATTGACCAACATGGCTGTGCCAAGAATCAGGTAGATGGCGAGGAGCTCGTGGCACGCTTGGAAGCCGAAGGGTACGAATTCGTACCAAATGGCACCGATGCGGACCTTATAATCGTAAATACCTGCGGTTTTATCGAGTCCGCCAAAAAAGAATCTATTGAAGCCATTGCCCAAATAAAGGGCACGTGGCCGGACAAAAAAGTGCTTGTTGCCGGCTGCCTTGCCCAGCGCTACCCCAAAATACTCTTGGACGAGATGCAAGAAGCGGATGGCATTTTTGGCAACAATGACCTTTCCCAAATAGGCGAAGCCGTGCGCAACACGATGGCAGGAAAAAGGACGGCGCTGACGCCATCTGCGCCTCAAACAACACAGACCGTCTTTTTTGAAAGAGAAAGGCTTTTCGATTTCCCAGGCACCGCACACGTGAAAATCACCGAAGGTTGCTCGAATCACTGCAGCTACTGCGCAATTCCCCTCATAAGAGGCGAACTGCGCTCCAGGACCTTGGACGATGTAGTGAGCGAATGCAAAAGCTTGCTGGAGCGCGGAATCTTTGAACTCAACCTGGTAGGCCAGGACTTGAGCGGTTATGGCAAGGACCTTAACGGCGGCGCCAGCCTCTTGCCTGAACTCCTAGAGAGGCTCTCGGTTCTCAACTATGACTTTAGAGTGCGCATCCTGTATATTCATCCCGACCACTTTCCTGAGGCGATATTGCCAATCATGGCCAAAGACCCGCGCCTTCTGCCCTACTTTGATTTGCCTTTCCAGCATGCCTCGCCCCGCCTTTTGCGCGCCATGCACCGCTTCGGTTCCGAAGAGCGCTACCTCGAACTTATCGAACACATCCGCTCTGCGCTCCCCGATGCCATGATACGGTCTACATTCCTCATCGGTTTCCCCGGCGAAACGGACGAAGACTTCGCTATCCTGCAGGATTTCCAAAGAAAAGCGCGGCTCGATTGGCTGGGGAGCTTCACCTACTCACGTGAAGAAGATACGCCCGCCTATTCCATGCCGGATCGAGTGCCCAAAAAGGTAGCACTTGCGCGCCAAAAGCAGATCGAGGCGGCGCAAGAGCCTATTACCACCCAAAGGTTGGAACGGTTTATCGGCCAAGAGCTTGAAATTCTGGTGGAAGAACAAGTCGATGGCTCGTCGATGAGCCTCGGGCGCGCTTGGATGCAGGCGCCCGATGTGGATGGCCTCACCGTAATTGAGAAATCCCTTACGCCAGGGACCGTTGTGAAGGCCAGGGTCGAAAGCGTCAACGGCGTCGACTTGCTCGCTCGGGCACTCGGCGTGGTAAACAGATGAGTGCAAACTTACCCGCCTATTTGGAGTCGCTCAATCCTGAACAGCTACAAGCAGTCCTGCACACAGGCGGGCCTCTTCTCATTCTGGCTGGCGCGGGAACCGGCAAGACAAGGGTGATTACCACCAAAATAGCCTACCTTGTCAAAGAGATAGGGATGAGTCCCGAATCCATTCTGGCGGTGACCTTCACCAATAAAGCCGCACGGGAAATGCGCGAACGCGCCATGCAGATCGAGCCGGCATGTGAAAGAGCCACAATCCGCACTTTCCATTCGTTTGGCGCATGGTTCTTGCGCCGCAATGCGGCAGCCGTCGGCATCGACTCGAACTTCGTCATTTATGACGATGACGACTCTGCCCAGCTTGTCAGAACGATTCTTCCACAAGCCTCCAAACAGGAATGCGAACACTATGCCACCCTTATTTCCAGGGCTAAGGATTACAACATAGAGCCCGACTCTCCTAGCTTGGACAGGCTTAGCCAAGAAAGTAATTTGAGGCGCATCTACACGATGTACGAAGAGCGCCTCCGGGCCACAGGCAACGTGGATTTTGGCGACCTCATCCGGCTACCTGCCCGCCTTCTTGAGTCAGACCAGGTTATCGCGCGCCGCACACACCAAAGATTCCGCGTGATCCTTGTGGATGAGTATCAGGATTCGAATGTTGCTCAATTTATTTTGCTACAAAGACTTGCTTCGCCAGAAACCTATGTGTGTGTCGTCGGCGACGACGATCAGTCCATTTATCGATTCCGCGGCGCCGAGGTAAGGAATATCCTTTCATTCGCGAACTCTTTCCCCGGGACGACCGTAATAAGGCTGGAACGCAATTATCGCTCGAGCCAGACTATCCTGGACATCGCAGGCAACGTGGTTTCCCACAACAAGAACAGGCTGGGCAAGACGCTGCACGCGACAAAACCGGGTGGCATCAAGCCAGAACTCGCCCTCTTGGACGACCAGGATCAGGAAGTGGAGTTTTGTTCGCACATTGTCAAGAACCATGTCAGGGCGGGCGGCAGGTTGTCCGACATCGCTATCCTTTATCGTACCAACGCGCAGTCTTTGGCATTTGAAAAAGAATTCCCGCGCAAGAAGATCAATTACAAGATTGTCGGTGCCCTGCGATTCTACGAGCGCGAAGAAGTAAAGGATGTACTTGCCTATCTTTCGTTCCTGCTCAATCCACGGGACGAAATTGCATTCCGACGCATCGTAAACAAACCGACCCGCGGGCTTGGGGAAAGTAGCGTCGATATGCTTTTGGAGGATGCTCAGCAGAGAGGAACCACGATCCTGGAAGCATGCCTGGCATGTCAGACTTCGCTCAAGGGCAAAGCCAAGGCTGGCATGGAAGAATTCCTGGCAGTCATCAAAGAGGCGTCGGAGCTACTCAAGCCCGCGGGCGAAAAAACCGATAAGGGAGAAAAATCCCTCAGCGTAGTGCTGGAAACAATAATAGAAAAGAGCAAGTTGGCGGAATACCACAAGAACAAAGACGAAATCGCTGGAACACAGAAACTCAGCAACATGGAAGAGCTCGTCAACGCGGCATCGCTCTATCCGGCAGTGCAGGAAGGACTCGCGGAGTTTCTGGAGACGATCGATCTGGACAGAAGCCTGCAGGCAGTCGAGGACGAAGACGCCACAGACGCCGTAACGCTGATAACCATGCACAACACCAAGGGCCTGGAATTCCCAATTGTCATAATAACGGGCTTGGAACAGGGGCTTTTCCCGCGGGACGACGAATCCGGTGACGAGCTTGAAGAACAGCGCAGGCTCTTTTACGTTGCATTGACCAGGGCCAAGGACAGAATTTATATGACAGCTTGCCACTGGCGGCGCATACATGGCAGGCTTTTTGAGACACAGCCGTCGCGGTTTTTGACGGAGATAGACCCATCCCTGTATCGTCTATGGGGAGAAATGCCACAAACTGAATATCGCTCCTTAAGGCCCGGCAGTGAAGCCGCGCAGGCTAGAGGAGCATCGCCACCCACCGCTCAGGGGCGCAACACAGCTCAAGTACTTGGGATCCGCGAGTGGAAAGTCGGCATGAAGGTCTATCACGACGAGTATGGACAAGGTGTCGTCATCAAGACCACGGACAACGAGAACTCCGGCCCGCTCGTTATTGTTCAATTTGAGACTGGCAAAGTGGGACAATTCTTCCCCAAGTACACAAAAAAGCTGGAAAAAATCCAGGACTAGCCCACATGGCCCTTCCACTCAATAGTTCTGGGCATCTGTGTCAAAAACCGTTTTGCCCGGTGCAAATCTCTCCAAGTCGGTTTTGGCGCGAAGTTTTTCAGCTTCATCTTGAGTAAGAATGATCTCCTTAAAGAGGTAGCCGTCTTCACTCACTTCCGCGTTCGACCAGGCAGCAAGCTCTTCGGCAATTCTGTCCACAGCGTTGGGGTCGGCCGGTTTGGCTTCTTCGATGCTTACTTGCACTTCTTTGGGCTTGAACCACGTTTTGGCTGAAGCGACTTTCCGGGCTACAATTCGGCGAAGATTCTCGAATTTGATAGACTCGTTTTGAACCTTGAGGCGCCCACCCCGCACCGCTGGAATTATCCAAAAAAGCACCGAGAACACAAGGGGCACGAGCCCGAGTCCCCACGCTATACCTGAGGCGGGGTTGGCCACGCCAAAGGATTTCAAGAGATATGCCGTCGTAGAGTATAAGTATGACAAACCACCCCTCAACGCTATTCCATCGACCGTGACCGAGTAAAAAGCATTGCCCACGGCAAACGCATTGTAAAGGTAGTACCCTCCAAATGCCAGGTTGAAAACATTGATCCAATTGAAGATCTTGTTGAGTTTTGGTTCGTTTGATGAGAATCGGCCAAGCTTCTTTAGGGCAATCGTCGAGCCTTCCACCTCTGGTGTTTTGTTCACTCTTGTAAGCAGATTGGGAAAACTGTAGTAGATGACACCATTGTCGGTAACTTCCGGGCTGCCCTCAAATTCGAGAAGATATCGGTTGATTGCGTGCTCAGCTTCATCAGGTTTTAGTCCGGTGATAGCAATGAATTCTGGCATCGTTATTATTCCCTTGTGAGACTGCAGGAAAGCCAACACCGATTTTTTCTCGATTTCGTCCCAATGTGCGTTGGGGTCACCGTCGCCAAACACGAACGAGTAGATGGATTTATAGAGCGGTTTGCGTGGTTTGGCTCGAGAAAGCGCTGCTTCTGAATCGTAGGGGCTTCCATAGGGGCGCCCGTAACCAGCGCGTTGTGGCTGTGGCTGTCGGAACAATTCTGAGTAAAACCAAAGCCGAATAAAGGAGTCGAAGAGACGTGAGGTGAGGTAGATGCCACCTATGCCCATTCCTCCACCAGAGTGACTCCCGCGGCTGTCGCGGCGGTCGCTTGACCCGCCGCCGATACTGCCTCCCATGGAAATTGCCATGGCTACCAGCAAAAGCACGATAAAGATGACAAAATAGCCAACGAGCATGAGCATGATCCAAATCTTGAATCCCAGCTTGAATGCCGCTACAGCTCCTTTTTTTGTGGATTTCCAAAGTTTTTTGAGTGCAGGTCCCAGCCCCTTGTATCGGCTTTTCATCCCTAGGGGAAAAGAATAGAGAATTTCTCCTGAGTCTGTCACCTTAAGTCGACCATTGTATTCGTCGACTACAGCCGGCAATTCAGCCTTAATTTGATTGAGAGGAAGCCCTGTTAAGCCTGCCAAGTCGGCTGTGGTGGCCATCATACCACGCGATTGAAAACTCTTAACTAATGTTTCACGTACCCTGTCTGGATCGTAGTCGTATACCTTGCGAGATTCTTTTTCCACGGATTTTCCTTTAGGTTAATGGTTTGTTAACGTTCTAATTTCGCCCTTACCTTTGCTTCGTAAAAAGTAGTCGCACATCTCAGCCGACCTCGGATTTTCGCATTGCGAGCGCGCGACTGTACAAGGCAGTGTATTCGCTTGCAGATTTCTCCCATGAAAAATCACGGGTCATAGCCTTAAAACGCATCAGGTCAATGTGCTCCTGCCGATTGTACCAAGCCCAGGTAGCCCACCCGACAGTATTGTAGAGTGCTTTCGGCGTTAGATCATCAAACATGAAGCCTGTGCCTTCCCCAGTATCTTGGCAATAATTCTCCACAGTGTCTGCGAGCCCTCCAGTCCTGTGCACGACCGGCAACGTGCCATAACGCAAAGAATACATTTGGTTAAGGCCACAGGGTTCGTATCTGCTTGGCATGATGAAAAAGTCCGAGCCTGCTTCGATAAGATGGGCTAAACGCTCGTCATATCCGATTCTTCCTTTGAAATTGGCAAACCGTTGAGACAAAGCCCTGATCTCGTCCTCGCACCACTTATCTCCCGAACCAAGGACAGCCATCTGAACATCCATGTTCGCACAGACTTGAGGCAAGGCTCCATAGCCCGGGCCAAACATTTCGGCAATCCCTTTTTGATCGGTGAGCCGGGTTACGATGCCAAAAAGCGGGACTGTCGGATCGGAAGGCAAACCAAGAGTCTCCTGGAGAACCAGTTTGCACACAGCTTTGCCAGAAAGATCATCCACTGAGTAATGTGCAGGCAAGTATTCATCCGTTTCGGGATTCCAGACCTCTGTATCGATACCGTTGAGAATACCAACCAGATCTCTGCTGCGGTGTCGCAACAAGCCATCCAATGAAAAACCCTGACTCGGCGTCTGAATCTCGCGGGAGTAAGTCGGCGACACAGTAGAAAGGCAGTTTGCCGCAGTAATTCCAGCCTTTAGGAGGTTAATGGCATCGTGAAACTCAAAGCCTGACCCAAAGAACTCTCCCCAGTCCAAACGGAAAAAGGGAAAGTGCTCCTTGGGATAGACTCCCTGATAGCCAAGATTGTGAATCGTAAGCACGCTGGCGGTTTCCCTGAATTCGGTCTTTTTTTCAAGCGTCTTGAGATAGACAGGTACGAGCGAAGTTGGCCAATCGTGCACGTGCATTATGTCTGGAATCCAACGAAGTTTCCGGCAAAGCTGAAAAGCTGCGCGAGACAGCAAAGCGAAGCGTTCTGGGTTATCCAAGTACTCCTGATCTGCGGAATCGCCATAAACCCCTGACCGACCATAGTATTTTTCATAATCCAAGAAATACACAGGAACATCGGACTTGGGCAAAACAGACTCATAGACGGCCGTCCAGTGCTCCTCAGTACCTATTGGCACGCCCATGCCGCCTTCGAGCGATTCGAGCGATTTCCTGTCAATAAAGTAATAGCGAGGGATTAGAATTCGCACGTCATGGCCAAGCCGGGAAAGCGCCTTTGCCAGAGAAGTGACCGCGTCACCCAGACCGCCAGACTTTGCAAAGGGCATGGCTTCGCTCGAAACCATTAGGATTTTCACTCTCGTCCCTCCAGGCTAATTGATGTAGAAGTCGACCCTGTCTACAAACCCGACTTGATTATAGGGTGCATTGTCCATCGCTTCAATCGGTCAAATTCTTCAAGGAATTGAATCAACCAGCTTTCCGGTGCACGTTTCACATTTGACAGGTATCAATCTTTAGGGAGGTTAAGATGCACAAAGAGAAATCCAAGAAAATTGCCAGGCCGAAATGGCTTGCGGGATTTGCACTTATATTGATAGCAGTGCAACTCTTCGGATGCTCGTTCTTTCAGAAAAAGGGAGAAACCAAGCTCTCCATTAAGCTACAACTTGAACCATCCTTGGCTGCGGCACTTCAGGTTGGTGGCACCAAAACCCTTCAGAAAAAAGACGGGCAGAGCAACTCCAAATCAATCATGCCATCCGACGAATGGAAAATAGCCAAGTATACCATCGACGGTCTTAATACGGATGGATCAACAATCAGTCTTACAAGTATCGATGGAAACGCAAATGTGGACCTCAAACCAGGAGAGTGGACTTTTTCCCTTAAGGCCTTTACGGCAGCGGGATTAGAGGTGGCTTCGTCAACTCAGACAGTGAAGTTGCAACCAAGCCGCTCCGCGACAATTACTGCTACACTTCTTCCTATTCAAGGCGAGGGTAGCCTCCAATTAACTATTACAAGCGGATACCAGTTAGGTGCAACGGACAGCATAAACGGCGCTCTTGTCTACTTGGGCCTTCCCGGTTATCCTAAACCAGCGTCTACTTCCCAAATCCCCATAACTGTAACTTCTGCACAGAACATCTATACTTCATCTTCTATTCCAGCAGGATACTATGAACTAAACTTGAAGATTACTGATGAGTATGGCAACTCCGTTGCAGGCCTGGCAGACGTTGTTCTTGTACTGACAGGATTGCAGACTAAAGGCACCTGCAATGTAGAAGTGGGCAACTCCGGAACCACTTTCTCACCTCAAACTGTAGACGTGCGTCTCCTGCCACCTTTGATCACCAGCGTCAAGCATATGCTCTCCTACAACGCACTCATTTCTCCACTCGCTCTACCTCCAGACGGCAACGATTTTGCCGATTTGGAGTCATGCTGGTTTGCCAACGGTTCAGACGATGGAAACAGCCTTACGCTTGTAGATCCCTGCAGGTTCCCCAATAACGCCCTTTTCTATCCGCCGATTTATACTTCTCCTGGCATATCTCAAATAAGAATGGATGTTGTTGCAAGGTCGGCAAGTTCTGGTCGCATAGCAACAGGAGATACTTTGCTGAATTTTATAAATGGGCCAGAAGGGACTTGGAGCCGATGGGTATCTGGTTACAACTATAAAGCCGCGACAGGCCAGTCACTTTTTCGCAAGGGAATTGAAGGCAACACTGGCACAGGAACCAAAGCAACGGTTCGTGGGCTGGCTTGCTCCAAACAGGGACTGGTAGCAGTAACAGGGATGGACTACGATTCAGCGATTCACACGTTTATGACGTCCTCGGGCGTCAGAATCCAGAGCGATGGGCTTGGAGTCTTTCTTACTCCTGTGTCTAGTTCTTGGGTAAGGCTTTGGAGGGATCAATTCAAAATCGACAGCAGCGCAAAGAATGCCGACGTCGTTGCAGTCTCCACAGACGGACTGCACATAGCCGCCACTCAAGCAGGTAGCACGAGTGGTTGGTTAAGAATCTACAACTTGAATCCTGCAGGTGACATAGTTTCGACCTTTACGACATCTCCTGCTACTGGTGGACCCTCGAATTTACGCGAACTGAAGGCCCTCCGCTTTTCAAACGACGGTTCAAGACTCTACGCGGTGAGCGGACAAACCAAATCATTGTTTTCGTATGTATATGACGGGTCGACATGGTCGCTTCGTTCTATAGTGTCTCTCACGGACGTCGGTTCCAGTTCGCAGAATGTAAAGGGCCTTGAAGTGACCCCTTCGGATGCAATTGTGATTTCGTCGGCTGAGACTTCTAAGCTCTTCGTCTTTAGGGACGATGGAAGTGGCAACTTGAGCCTGGACCATACGATCACGCCAAATACATCCGGCTATGTTCTGAAAGCTCCGTCGGCCCTTACCTCTTCGGCACAATATGACGGATTCTATGTGGTAAACGATGCAAAAGAGATACTGCTCTATATTCGTTCGGAAAGTTCCAGACCATATACTCTTCTCACGGGCATACCCCTTGAAGCCTCACTAGTTGGTGCAAAGTCGATAAGTGTTTATGACCTTCAAAGAGGAGACAGAGAGGAGGTATTGTGTGTCGTAGGTGGCTCTAATGTTGGCCTGTATAAGATCAATACTCTTTGGGGTACGGTTGTGGATCAGGATTTGATTCACCCCGATGCACTGGATCTTAGTGGATTGGCAAATGCCGACACAGTCTGCAACGATGGAAAGTCATTCTTCATAGGAGGAGGATCGAGCGGGATTGTTTCGGTGATTGAAGTCCCCTAATTCCAAATAACCTACCGGTGCCGGTGACTAGCAAACCAAGGCTTTCTTGCGATACTACTTACCTGGTAGAGCCGGATTCTTACAGAATTACAAAATACTATGTAACTACCGGCGCCTCCACAGGTTATTAAAAGTCACAAAGCTTTCCTGAGAAAGATTTGCACAAAGGAAGATGGATGTATAAAGTTGAGCGCTATTCTCTTTCGTCAATAGTAGAACTGAGTGCCAAACACTATGGAGACAGACCGGCATTGTCTATGATTGGCGGAAAGACGTTTTCCTACTCGGATGTAGAGACCCTGTCGCGTCGATATGGCCTGCTTCTTCAACACTACGGGCTCAAGCGGGGAGACAAGGTGCTTCTCTTAGCCGAGAACTCTCCCTATTGGGGTATAGCTTATTTCGCCATAGTTCAGTCAGGTGGAATTGTTGTGCCGATACTGACAGACTTTACTGCCAGTCAAGTAAAGAACATTCTTAATCATTCCGAAGCGAAGTTCGTACTCTGCTCAGAGAAATACCGTTCAAGAGTTGAAGTGCCGGATAGTAGTGTTGTGCTATTGGATATCAGGACTGGTAGACCTCTTGAAAGCAATGGATTACAGACAAATCCGGGTCTGCAGGCAAGTGTAGGCAATGGCAAGACTGGTTCCCCTGGACTCGATACGCTTGATGCCAGTGAATTCATCCCTGTACAGCCTTCACCGGATGACGTTGCAACCATTATCTACACTTCCGGTACAACTGGTCAACCAAAAGGTGTAATGTTGAGCCACAGGAATATTCTCTCGAATGCCATAGCAACACGCTCTATTATCGTTCTACGTAGAAGCGACCGCTTGCTTTCGATACTGCCGCTAGCCCACACATATGAATTTACGATCGGGTTTATTATACCGTTCCTTGCCGGCTCACACATTTACTATCTGGACAAACCGCCCACTGCAACGGCACTCTTGCCTGCCCTGTCTTTTGTAAAACCAACTATAATGCTTTCAGTACCATTGGTAATCGAAAAAATCTATCTTGCAAGCATAAGGCCTAGCTTGGAATCCATTAAAGCCTATCAGAATCCTATCTTCAGGCCTTTGCTTATTAGGGTGGCAGGAAGCAAGCTCAAGAAGACTTTCGGAGGTAAACTGCGTTTTTTTGGCATAGGTGGAGCTGCTCTTGCTCCCGAGTGCGAGGCATTTCTAAAAAAGGCGGGTTTCCCTTACGCGATTGGGTATGGACTTACTGAAACCTCGCCGCTACTCGCAGGATCCAGTCCAAAGAAGACAAAACTTCGGTCCACCGGTAAGGCACTAAAAGGTGTTTCCTTGAGGATTAATTCGCCTAATCCAATTTCTGGTGAAGGAGAACTGGAAGCGCGAGGGGAAAACGTCTTTATTGGATATTACAAAGACCCTGACCGTACCAAAGAAGCGTTTACGGAAGACGGCTGGTTTAAGACCGGTGATCTCGGTTATATGGACTCTAAAGGACGACTCTATATTAGGGGTCGGTGCAAGACAATGATACTCGGAGCTTCCGGAGAAAATATCTATCCTGAGGAAATTGAGGCTCTACTCAACGAATCTCCCTACATAGAGGAGTCCCTTGTTTTGGAAGAGGATGGAGCGCTTACCGCGATGGTTTATCTGAAGAGCGAGATCCTGAGCGACCTGGAATCCAAGGTAAGAGATAGAATAGAGTTTGCCGAGATGCGTTCTTCCGAGGCCGTTCACGCTCTCTTGGAGAGCATCCGAAAAGAAACCAACGAAAAACTGGCAGGATTCTCAAAGATCAGAACCCTTAGACTCCATCGAGAACCTTTTGAAAAAACTCCAACGCAGAAGATCAAACGTTTTCTTTACGGCAAACAAGATTCAAGAAACGCGACCAATGATCATTCCTAGTATGAGTGTACAAAAAGGCCGCCCTCTAGACGGGCGGCCCGAGTGCTAATCCTTGCACTTCAATTCATGTTAACTGTGTAACGCGCTACATCAAGACCTGCAGTTTCGCACTTTGCCCCTTTTTTCTGAAACCTAGTCTTTATAGCAAAGAATGGGATTTCGCGCCGCCAGAACTTCGTCCAAACGCCCCACAGGAGTTGTGACTGGCGCATTGTGCAATAGCTCTGGCTCTTCCTTTGCTTCCTTGGCTATCGCCAACATCGCGTCCACGAACATATCCAGCGTCGCTTTGCTCTCAGTCTCGGTTGGCTCTATCATGAGCGCTTCGGGGACGATGAGAGGGAAATACACTGTTGGTGGATGAATCCCATAATCGATAAGTCTTTTAGCGATGTCCGTCGTCCTAATACCAGGTGCAATGTCGCCCATAGCGACAAATTCGTGCATACAACTATGAGGATACTTTACAGGGTATGTTTTTTCGATCTTTGCCTTTAGGTAGTTAGCATTCAGTACCGAATTCTCCGCAATGCGGCGTAACCCCTCTCTGCCCTGCAACAGAATGTACGAATATGCCCGCACCAGCACGCCAAAATTGCCATAGAACGCTTTGACGTGACCAATACTCTTCTCGGGCATTTCAAACTCGAACTTACCACGTTTCATGGCCACGGTCGGCCCAGGCAGATATGCGGCAAGAGTCTTGCCTGCAGCGATCATTCCGGCACCAGGACCACCACCACCGTGGGGCGTAGAGAATGTCTTGTGCAGATTGAAGTGCATAACATCGATTCCTGCTTCGCCGGGCTTAAACACACCCACCAAAGCGTTCATGTTTGCACCGTCACCATACACTAGTCCGCCAGCCTTGTGAACGAGCGCCGCAATTCTTTCTATGTTCTTTTCGAACAAACCAAGAGTGTTGGGGTTCGTAATCATAATTCCAGCAACAGTATCGTCCAATGCGGCCTTAAGAGCCTTCATGTCGATGTTGCCGTCCGGGCCAGAAGGTATGGTTTGGGTCACAAAACCAGCCATTGTGCACGAAGCGGGGTTAGTGCCATGCGCCGAGTCGGGAATCAACATTTTTGTCCGCTTTGTTTCCCCATGGTCGAGCAGATACTTGCGAATCATCAAGATACCCGACAACTCACCATGTGCGCCTGCGGCAGGCTGCAGCGAAACAGCCTTAAAACCACCAATTTCCGCAAGGCTGGCCTGAAGTCGGTAAATCAGTTCCAGCGAACCCTGCGAGTATTTTTCTCCAACCAGGGGATGCGAAAGGCGCCATCCAGCCATATTGGCCGCCACTTCGTTGGCTTTTGGGTTGTATTTCATCGTACATGAACCCAAAGGATAGAAGTTGGTGTCGATGGAATAGTTCTTTTGGGAAAGTCTGGAAAAATGTCGCACCAGGGTAAGCTCATCCACTTGTGGCAGATTGAGGGTTTCACGCTCCAAGTCTTTAGGAAGTTCATAGTGAGGCACATCGGACTTTGGAAGTGCGCAGCCTACCCTGCCTTCTACTGAAAGCTCAAAAATAAGAGGTTCTTGCACAGCAGCTGCATTCATTGAGCCACCTCCTTGAGAAGTTGGGCCAGGCTGTCTATCTCGGACTTGGTGTTGACTTCGGTCACACAGACCAATAATTCGTTGGGCTTTGAAGCATCGTACCGCGAAACCGGAAGCCCTGGCACAAAACCGCGTTTGACAAGACGATCGAATATCTCTTCGGCGGCAATAGGTGTGGAGATCAGGAATTCTTTGAAGAAACTGTTGGTCTGCACCTTGTAACCGGGGGTCCCGTTTATCAGTTCCGCGGCATAATGCGCCTTATCGTAACAAAGGCTGGCTACCGTTCGCATCCCATTTTTGCCCATGGCCGCCAGGTAGATGCATGTCTGAAGCATTGTGAGTCCTTGGTTAGAGCAAATATTGGAGACAGCTTTCTCGCGTCGGATGTGTTGTTCTCGAGTTGAAAGCGTGAGGACAAAGCCGCGCCTGTCTGCACTGTCTTTGGTTTGGCCTACAAGGCGACCAGGGATCTTGCGCATCAATTGGGTCGTCGTACCCAACATGCCCAAGAAAGGCCCGCCAAAATTCATCGGATTGCCAAGGCACTGGCCTTCCGCTGCCACAATATCTGCGCCTTGAGCGCCAGGGCTTTTGAAAAGTGCACACATCATGGGATCGGCTTGCACGATAAAAAGTGCACCAACGCTGTGAGCAGCTTCCGCCGCTTTTGCGAGCGGATAAACCTCTCCCGTAAACGTAGGATATGAGGCCACCAGGCAAGCGGTCTTATCACTAACCGGTGCAACCTCTGGCGCACCAACATACTCACGCAATTCCACTTTGAATGGCTCAAGATACAGCTCAACCACCTTCTTGTACTCAGGGTGAAGATCTCGTGGCAGAAGCACTTCAGTGCGGTCTGAGTAATTCTTGAGTGCCATAATGATGCCTTCTGCAAGCGCCGTAGCCACATCGTAGTGCGAGGCATTTACAACAGGCACACCCAAAAGCTCGGCAGCCATACTCTGATATTCAAAAATACTCTGCAAGGTGCCCTGTGCAACCTCAGGCTGATACGGCGTGTACGCAGTAAGGAATTCGCCTCTACTTGCAAGCGCAGGAACTACCGCAGGAATAAAATGATTGTAAGCGCCTGCGCCCAAAAACCACGCCTTGCGCTCTGGTGTAAGGTTCCTGGATGCCAGATCTGCAAGCTCGCGCAAGACCTCCTGCTCGGACTTCCCTTCCGGCAGTTTGAGTTCAGGGAAGCGCCGTTTTTCAGGAATATCGGCAAACAGTTCCTCTACCGAGCTTTTGCCGATCGCATCGAGCATTGCTTTGCGATCCGCATCGGTATTTGCTATGAATGGCACCTTCTTACTCCTCCCCTATGGTCTTTCCATAGCTCTTGGCATCAAGAAGCTGATCCATTTCCGATAAGTTTGTCGGCTCTACTTTAAGCATCCAGCCAGCTCCATAGGGATCTTTATTAACAAGCGCAGGATCAGACTGAAGTGCAGCATTGACCTCGACGACCTTGCCACCAATTGGCATGTAGAGGTCGCTTGCAGCCTTGACCGACTCAACGGTACCAAAGTTCTGCCCCTTGCCAATAACTTTGCCAACCTGTGGAAGCTCAACAAACACTATGTCGCCAAGCTCGGCCTGAGCATGGTCGGATATCCCGACAACGACCGTGGCGCCCTCTTGCCGTGCATACTCGTGTGATTCCGCATAACGCGCTCCAGCATCAATACTCATCGTACGTCTCCTTCTAAATCTATAACTATAATAGAATTAAACTTACTTCTTTGTTCAACCCAAACCTATCACCGCGTCCAGGCCAAAACCCTAACGTCGATATGCAGGCACATAAAGCGGCTTTTTTACGACGACCGCATCTTTCGCCTGCCCGCGAATCATTACCTTGAGCGGCGTGCCGATTTTGGCCAGTTCCGGCAGGACAAAGGCGTTTGCCGCGTATTTTTTGACCGTTGGGCAGTACATACCGTCTACGCAATGTCCAACCATCTCGCCGCTTTGGTCCGCAACTTCGTAACCCTCACGAGGAACACCACCAAAGACTTCGATGCAGGCCAGCTTCCTTGTAAGCCCTTTCTCCGCGATTGTCAGAAGCGCTTCCTTGCCAATGAAATCCTTGTCGAAATCACATGCCCACTTAAAAAGCGCCTCCAGGGCATTGATAGACGGACTTATCTCATGGCCGTGCAAGGGCATTCCAGCTTCAAAACGCAGACTGTCCCTTGCCGCGAGCCCAATCGGTTTTGTTTCAATGCCAAGACGCTCTCCTTCTTCAAGGAGCTTAGTCCACACGTATTCGGCTTTTTCAGCAGGGAAGAAAATCTCGCCTCCATCCTCCCCCGTGTATCCGGTTCTTCCAAAGAGAATAGGAACGCCGTCCATGTCGATATTACCCCATGTGAAACGCTCGAGCTTAGACACTTCAGGTGTTGCCACCTTGTCCATGAGGGCGATGGCATTGGGACCTTGAACTGCAATCATGTAGGTATCATCGGAGCGATCGACGATGGTGACATCTTTGCCCGCGTGAGCACTGAACCATTCGAGATCAGAGGCCCTGTTAGAAGCATTGACAACAATCCACCACGAATTGGGCAGTCGATAGACAAAAAGGTCATCCAATACACAGCCCGAGTCATCCAGCAGCAGAGAATAACGGGCCATAGGAGGCTTCATGTCCGAAGTTTTGGCACTGACCAGCTTGGATACAAAGGCGTCAGCTCCGGGACCGGAAATCTCGAGCTGGCCCATATGATCAATATCGAAAAGTCCGACCGAACGTCGCGTGATAAGATGTTCTTCCACGGCGCCAGTCGGATAAGAAATGGGCATTTCGTAGCCTGCAAAAGGTGCCATTTTGGCACCATGAGCCACGTGCCAGTCATGCAAAGCAGTGGTATTCGTAGGAGGACCTCCTTTAGAAGTCAGTTAGTATTGGTATTATACCATTGGGATTGAATATCCGCAACGAAGGTCCCCTAAAGAAAACGACAAGGCACGCCTCAAAACGGGCATATGCTCGATCTGAAAGCCCCAACCTAAGATACGAAAGGGGTGGAGGGAGGTTAGGCCATGCCTTTCAGAAACTATTCCTGGAAAGCGGCTTGCCGATATAGACCCCCTCCCCGCCCAGATAATCGCGTGCCTTACCCTCTATCAAGATCTGAACATCATGGACCGAAGGGAATGCGGTGGCAGTGTACACAATCTGCTTGAGCTGGGCGGTGTAGCCCTCTATACCATATTTGTTATACATAAAAGCATCACTTAAATCGATGAGGGCTGTACTGCCTCGCATGTTGACGCCACGAAGCACAGTACCTTTTGGAATGAGCGATACTAACTTGTTGCGTATCTCGGCCTCGTTGGGACCTGCAATGAGGGTTCTTATTGCGTCATTGAGAGGAGCGTCGCTCGCCGCAATTGTCCGCTTGACTTCGTGACTCGAAATGGTGCCGTCATCCTCGATTTTCATAAAAAACAGGCTTACGCTGCGAGTTTCCTGAATCTGAGATGAAGGCTGCGTACCTTGCTGCGCAGGACTTGTCGCACCGGTTGGTCCAGCCGTCGGCTGAGTGGCGGTTGGCTCCACAGCCTGTGGCGCAGCAGTCTTTGGGACGGAAGGGGAGGTCGGTGCAACAGGTTCCTGGACATGAGGTTGCCCGGAAGGAGGAACAACGATTGTCGGCTCGCCGGGTTTTGACCCCGAAGGACTTGGGCTTGGCGCATTTGGGCCCTTTGGAGAGGGCACTTGAGAAGGCGGCGATGTTGGCTGTTGCCCATTTGGTGCTTCCGTGCGCTGTTTGAGGACATCGAGGAATTTGGTTTTTTCGAAAGTGGCCTTGATGTTGGGGTACTCGGCAATAAACACGATCAACAAGGCCACCAACGCGATAAGGAGGACAAGACAACCAGTATTGGAGCTGTTCTTTTTCTTGCGTTTTCTCGATGCCATGCTAAAAATACTAGTGAGACGACTTGTAAGGGTCAAGACCAGAGGATTAGAAGACCAGCAATCTCCGGCCTGACAAGGTAACCTGCCAAAAGTGGCCTAAAAAAGCCTCCGATTAGCAGCTCACTAATTCTCAATCCAAGCCATCTAACTGATTCGCCCAAGCTGCACCAAGGTTCCGTTCTCTTCCACTTGAAAAAGCAAACAGGAGGGAAATTCGGGTGCAGAATTGTCGATCCACACAAACTGCCAGCGGTCAGGGTTATGTATTTGGATTACGAATCCATCTTCCCGCTCATTCCAAAGACCTGAAACTGGGCGGTGACCACAAAACCAGCGCGCTCCAATCCTGGCAGGTGGCCTTGAAAGCAGCGAAGCAAGTGTCTTCTGAGCCGCACCATTGCAGGCTTCGCCGTTGTCTGTCCAAATGAGAGACTGGACCACATCCGGTCTTTCCAAATAGTCCAAGATCTCTGTCGCGTCCAAGGATCTAGCGGGCTCGGCGTGACTTGCGCAGAATGCCCTACCCACGGCTACAAGCGGCAAGAGGAGCTCATATTCTCTGAGTTCCCGCAATAGTTGCCCGCCATAGGAAGCCAAAAACCAATCAGCAGTCATCTGCCCTTCTTCTGCGTACTTAAAGAAGGGAAAATCGCCGTGGTCGCCTGAATTGCTGGCATTGTCGTGGTTACCTTTGAGGCAATGGAAATTCTCTGGAATCAGCGTTTTTAATGACATTACCGCCTCAAGACTGGCAAAAGAACGCTCCATTTCCAGCTCGAGCGGTGGGTTGTAAAGAGCCGACGATGTGTCAGCGAAAGAGGCGGCACGGGCAGATGTGGATTCGGAACGAACGGACCCATGACCGTACTTCTTGTAGCGCTCAGCGAGCATCCAACGCTCGGCAGCCTCGCGCCCTTCCGCGTGCAATACATCGCCCAAACAGACCACGCAGGCCTGCCCCGCCGCCGCCAGGTCCGCCACCGACCGGCCCGCGAACCCCAGGGCGGCGGCGTCGGCGCCCAAAAGCGTGCCCAAGAATTCGATCCTTGCGTGGAGGTCGGGAATAAGAAGGGCGCGAGGCTGCCTTGCATAAACCAAGCCTCCAGGCTTCCCCGCCCGAGATTTTGGCCGCACCGCCGGATCTTGGGTCAGCATTGCGGCCTTAGTTTTCACAACAAGGTCATGAAACGCCTCGCGGTCAAGCCGCGCGTTGCGATGTAATGGCACGTCTAAAGCAGCAATCAAATCGGCACCGCTCACCACATCGTGCCTCCAAACCCTGCTTCCTCATCTATCCAAAGGGCGTTGGGCAAAGGGCCTTACCCAAAGGGCCCTGACCAAATGACTTTGAGCAAAAGGGCCTTGACAAAAAGGCCTTCACCAACTGGCCCTCACCAAGTAACTAAATAACCAAAGACCTTCTAACCCCGCTTAGACTTCTTTTTCTATCTTTTCCAGCCAAGTCTTTGCAAGTTCATCGTCCGGGTCAATCACGAGCGCCGTGCGGAAGAATCCCGCGGCCTCCTCTTTTTTCCCCTGTTTATACGAAAGCGCTCCAAGATTTGCAATGATCTTGACATTTTCCGGTTCTACAGCCAGGGCTTTGCGCAAATTCTTGGCCGCGCCCTCCAAGTCCCCCAACTCGCTCAGGCAGATTGCCAGTTCGTTGAACGTATCCACTTCCGACGAGCCAAGCCTTATCGCTTCCTCAAAAGCCTGCACGCCTTCTTGCCATCGCTCCAACTTCCGGCTCGCCCAGCCAATCAGGAACCAGCCATTCCATACTTCAGGATACTTCTCCACGAACTCTTTGGCCTTTGCGAGCCCCTTTTCGGCCTCTCCCATCTGGATAAAGTCGAAAGCCTCCTTAACGGCCGTGTCCAAGTACCCCAGCTCTTCAAGTTTTTTGAGAATTTCCTTGGAACGCCGCACTTTTTCTTCGTCGTCGCTCAGCTTGATAAAGCTGTTCAAGAGCGAAACCGCCTTGTTAAACTCGCGCTTTCGAATATAGAAGAACGCCGCATGGTAATAGACAGGGGTAAATGGCGGTTCAAACGACAGAAGCTTTTTGTAGCATTGGAAGGCGTATTCGTCTTCCTGTTCGGCATCCGATTCCTGCAACTCTTCCGCATACAGCTGGGCGTGCTGCTCGTGCATGAGTGCAAGATCCAAAAGCGGTTCCGGTTTTTCCGGATACAGGCCTGCCAAAGCGAGCAGCAGCTCCTCGGCAACAAGCCACTCCTTGTCCTGTGCCTTTACAACCGCTGCGTCCGACAGCTCCGCCAGGAGTTCTGGCCTCAGTTTTCTCACAAGTTCCCGGTAATAGAGCGCATTCTTGTTCTCAGGTTGCCATGCCAGCACACGCAAAATGCCGGTGATGATGCTTTCGTCAGTGACAAGCGATGGATCAAACCGGGAAATTGGACCCGGCAGCTGCACGGGAATCGGTATGTCGCCATCCAATTCCAAGGGGGCAAAACTCTTAAGCGCATCGCCAGAGAGCTTAATATAGACGATAGAAGAGAGCGCCTTTTCCGCCTTTTCTTTAGGAAACAGGAGATATTGTGAACTTGGCTGTTTTGCCTTGCCAGAGGCCTTTATTTCCTTCATTTTTCATCCTTCCAGGGGAAGATCATACCCTTAAAGCTGCGTTTTCCGACCAATTCTTTTTCCTCTTCGAGTATTGAGTCCCATGGTATGTGTTTGCGGTCTTCACCTGGGTTGGCTTCTAGCCAGTCGTATTTTTTAAGTAGCAGTTTGAGCGCATCCGCCCCGTTGAGGGCGATACCTGCAAATCCAGGTACCATAAAGAAATCGAATATCGAAATTGCCGCACAGACTACATTGTAGATTAAGAGTACGAAGGTAAGTCCCACATTATCAAAGACCAGAATGAACGCCTTTTTTATGTTCTTTCTGAAGCCCCCACCCAACCTCGCTACAAGAGCCAAGTAGTATTGCGATGCAAACAAGACTGCAAGACTAAACCAAAAAAGCATCACTCCAGCTAATATACCCAAAAGGTTCTTTTGAGCAAAGTAAAAAGGAATTCCCAAAGCAATAGAGTAGAGAAGAGCGACGGAAAGTAATCCCATCCACAGTCCAGGTTTCCATGCCTTCTTAAGTGTGATCACAGTAGCCTTAAAGCTTACACCACGATAATCGCTTACCTCTGTCATCGCAAAGGTGCAAGCGGCCTGCCAAATTGACATGAGCACCGCGCCCACCGCCGCAAGAACCAGGGAAATCGGCCTTGCTGCCCCTGCGGCACCAGGAAGTAGAAAGAAGAGGACAAGAAGTCCTATGTGGACAAAATTGCACAACACAATGCCAAAGAGGTTATCCCATCCATCGAAAAACGATTTCTTGATAAAAAAACCTATCATACTTTGTCTATACTACATGCTTGACCTTTGGACAAGTAGGACTTAGAGTACCTTACGGACACGTCGCCGGGCCCCGCCCAGACGGACCGCCCGCATCACTAAGAGTTGGTTTTTAGGACGGGCTACTACACTTTTTGTAAAGGGGTACGGCAATGAAAGACCAGTACCATTTCCCGCTTGAGAACTACATGTCGAGGGAACGTTTTGAGCACATCAAAGCGTTTGCGGCGGACAAGGAAACGCCTTGTCTCATCATTGACCTGGACGTGATTAGAAAGAACTATGAAGACCTGCGCAAGAATCTGCCTTTTGCAAAAATTTACTACGCTGTCAAAGCCAATCCTGACGATGCCGTAATCTCGCTTTTGCGGGACCTGGGTTCGAGCTTCGATGTTGCTTCTCGTTATGAGTTGGATCAACTGCTCAGGCTTGGGATTTCTCCTGACCGCATGAGTTTTGGGAACACAATCAAAAAGGAAAAAGACATCGCCTATTTTTACGAAAAAGGCGTGAGGCTTTTTGCCACCGATTCGATCACGGATTTGGACAAGATCTCACGGGCTGCTCCAGGTTCCAAGGTGTTTTTTAGGCTGCTGACAGAGGGCTTGGGTGCCGATTGGCCTCTTTCCAAGAAGTTCGGCTCGCATCCTGACCTTGTGCGTCAGCTCATAAAAACCGCAATCCGTTTTGGCCTTGTTCCCTATGGCCTGTCGTTTCATCCTGGCAGCCAGCAACGCGACGTCGGTCAGTGGTCAAGCTGTCTTGCTACATCTTCAATGATTTTTACCTGGGCAAAAGAAGACCTCAAGGTGGAGCTCAAAATGCTCAACATGGGAGGCGGCTTTCCTGCGAACTACCTGGAACCGACCGATACGCTCGCGCAGTACGCCGAAGACATAAAGCGCTTTATGGACAATTCGTTCAAGAACGATTGGCCAGAAGAAATCATCATCGAGCCTGGCCGTTCAATGGCCGGGGACTCAGGCGTTATAGTCTCCGAAATCATCAATATCGCCAAGAAATCGGTGCACGAGCGATATCCGTGGGTTTTCTTGGACGTCGGCAAGTTTGGTGGCCTAATCGAGACTCTGGACGAGGCAATCAAGTATCCAATCTATTTTGAGCGGGAAGGCAACGCCGTCGATGTCATCCTTGCAGGTCCCACCTGCGACTCCATGGATATTCTGTACGAGAAGACCCAATACATGATGCCAGAAACGGCCCGTATCGGCGACAGAGTCTATATCCTTACAACTGGCGCTTACACGCAAAGTTACTCGTCCGTTTACTTCAATGGATTCCCGCCCCTAAAGTCGTACATCCTGCAATGACGACATAACTTCTTTTAGGACGGTGAATTATTAAGAAATCTGGCGACGACAGGGTGCTTAAGCCCACAAAACCAGGCTTTGGCAGGGTGGCTCACACCGTCATGGGTATTCTGACCTCTGCAAGCGTAGTTTTTCTTATTCTTTTGGCTGTTGCAGGGAAGCCTGCGGCGATTGATTTGCACAATGGAGGCAATGGCGATCCTGTTGCCGCCACAAAGCCTCTTCAGAAACCAGAGAAACCAGCAGGCGGGAACGTCACAGGATCCTCCGTGTCAGCTCCGGGCGATACTCACAAGGTGCGTGTCGCCACTTGGAATATGCGGGATTGTGCGGCAACAGACGCTTCTGGCAAGCGAATCGCGCTTCATGCAGAAATTGCACAACTTATCAAAGAGATGCAGATCGATGTCATTATTGCCCAGGAAGTCCAGGTCGATTCCAAAAAGGGAGGCGACATCGCTCTCTTGTCTGTAGCGCTCGCTCAGGCAGGGTGGTCCATGCCCTATGTCTATTCCATTGATCCGCCTGGTGAAGACGACTTGGCGATTTTTTCAAAGTATCCAATCAGAGACACGGGGGAGATCGCAACCCCGCAAAAGGGTGATGCCTGGCCACGCGCCGGAATCGCGGCCACTGTCGACGTCCAAGGGAAGGCTCTACATGTATTCGGATTTCATTTCAAGGCCATGGGCGACTCCGCTTCAGAGGCTTCCCGGCGGGCCCAGGCCTTAGCCATATGCAGCGCACTAAACGACAAATATGGACCTTCGCTCTCAAAACATGCAATCGTGCTGGCAGGGGATTTTAACACTACCAATTCAGACGAGTTCGCCAAAAAGAATTCAACGCTCGGCATCTTGTCGTTCCAGAATGACACGGATCCTCACAACGATTTTCTGGACGCTAATTACCGGTACTGTCCAGACACGCCAACCTTTGTGGACAGCCGCTACAGAAGCATTCTCGACCATGTCTTGGTCTCGCCCACCCTGGCTCGGGCAGTTTATAAAGACGATGTCATGGTAGTCCCCGCCCCAAAAGTAGAAGCGCCAAATGTCAAAGGTAGCGTCCCTGTCTCGGATCACTGTATGGTCGCCGTCGATATCGCCTTGCCATAGCAGGGCGCACTGGCCCTTGTTTTTTCAGAGGAGCGCCTCTTTCAGAGGAGCGCCTCTTTCAGACGAGCGCCTCTTTCAGACGAGCGCCTCTTTACGACGCGAGCCTCCGTACCGCGGCCATGATTCTCTCGATGAGGTCTGGTATCTCCTTTTCTTCAACGCTGGAAAAGGCAACCCGCAAATAGCGGTCCTGAAGCGAGACACAGCCGATTCCATCTTTTTCCAGCAGTTCAATTCTGAGTCTTTCCGCAGAAAGGCCCACGCACTCAAAGCTCATAAAGTACCCAGAATTGAATGGTAGCGGCCTTATCTCCTTGGGTAACTCGATTGCGCCCAGATGCTTCTTAAAAGCGTCGTAACGCGCTTGCAGAATTGATCGATATTGCGCTTTCTGGTCTCTGTAGCCCGGAGAGTCCAGTGCCTTAAGCAGGATCTGTTGACCGGCGCCATTCGAACTGGACACCGAAGACCTGACGACACCGAGCATCTTTTTTTCCAGTGCGTCGTATTCTTGTGCGCCAAGCCCTTTGCTTGCAAAGCTCACAAACCCAAGCCTAAAACTCCACACGTAGTCTTCTTTAGTGGGACCATCTGCTTTTACTGCGAGAATATTTGGATGAGCATCGGCCAATCTGGCAAAAACGGACTCCGTCAGCAGATTCGGCTCGTACTGAAGCCCAAAATAGGCGTCATCGGTGATAACGAGAATATCGGTACCGTCCTCTGCAACCGAAGTCAGCACCGAAACAAGGCTGTCGGCTTCCTTCAAGGTGAGTGAATAGCCAGTTGGATTATTCGGAAAGTTTAAGATGCAGATGGCCTTGCCACGGCGAGCTCCAGCTTCCCTCAGAAGTTGTTCAAGGCCCGCAATATTATAAGCTCCATCGGCAAAAATAGGGAAAGTCAAGCCGGCGGCCATTTTCCGCTCTTCTACGATAAGGCGGTAATTGGGCCAATGCAGGTCGGGCACAATGACAGTGTCTCCCGGCTCGATGAACATATCGGCAATGTAGGACACCGCTGCAGTCAGGCCGGGAACAACAACCGGCAAAGAAAAGGCCTTGCCCACAAGGGACGGATTCTTATGAACAATCTCAGCTTTCCACCGTTTCCGGAGCTCCGGAAAGCCGCCCGTTGGCGCATAGGCCACGGCCTCGGCCGGGCTCAAAGTGGGAAGCGCTGCCTTAACCACATCCAAGACCATGGGGTTACCGTTTTGAAAGGCCATACCAATAGTAGCATTGTAACGCCACGCTTTTTGGTCGGCTTCGGCACTTTGGGTTATGATACCCTTCGGGAAATATATCCGGCGCCCCATATCGGACAGAAGTCTTCCTGCCACTGAAGAAGACAAAACTCCGTTAAGCTCTTCAGCCAACTGGTTCATTTGCAGCCACTCCTCAAACGCGATAGTTCTAATAGTTCCTATGAGCCTATGAAGGTTTGTCGGGGATGTCAAGGAATCCTGCAACGAGAAAGTCTTAAGCTCTCGAGCAAAAACCAGCGGCCTATCCTTGACAACTCTGGCCAGAAATGGTTCTAATATTATCAGTATTTTTTATTCTATTTCTAATTTCTAATATAGCAGTCCTACCATAGGGCGTTGCTATCTGGAGGGTTTATGAAAAAGCTTAGCGTTCTACTTGTTGCGCTTCTTGTCTTGACAGCTGGAGCTTTTGCTCAGGTCAATGTGGCAAACGTAAAAGACGGAGTGTATTTTGCGCAGAGCGATGATTTCTCAAGCTCAGGCTGGAAAGCTCAGGCAATCGTCGTTGTTAACAAGGGCAAGATTGTTAGCGCTACATGGAATGCGGTTTCTAACATTGCTGGTGCAAATGACAAAAAATCCTACGCAGCCGCCGGCAAGTATGGCATGGTTAAGGCATCCAAGATCAAGGTGGAATGGGACGTCCAAGCTAAGACTGTTGAGGAATATCTCGTAAAGACCCAGGATGTCAATTTCTCCAAGTACGACAAAGACGGCCACACGGATGCAATTTCTGGTGCTACGCTTTCTGTGTCCGAGTTCTTTGAGCTTGCCAGAAAAGCACTTCAAAGCCAGCCAGTTGCAAAAGGCGCCTATAAGGACGGTTGGTACTACAAAGAAGGCGATAAATACGAGAACGGTTGGAAGGATTCTGTAATTGTCACAGTGGTAAATGGTACCATCGTCGACGTCGTCTTCAACGGCATCAGTAGCGATCCGAAACAGAAGTCCAAGCTTGTCCAGAGCAAGGAAGGCACGTACAAGATGAATGCCAAGAATGGAGAGTGGCACGTACAGGCCGACAGGCTTGCCAAAGCAGTCATCAAGGCCGGAGATCCAGCAAAGATCGCCGTAAACAAGGATGGAAAAACCGATGCTGTCTCTGGTGTCTCTATCACGGTAAGTGGCCTGCTTTCACTCGCTCAGGAAGCTCTAAAAGCTGCAAAGTGAGTTGATCGATATTTGATTCAGTTCTTTAGGTAGACATTTGTCTACGCATAGAAATAGTATCATCAAGACGGCCTTGCGGGGGCCGTCTTTTTTTGCTCTATTTTTTCCGTCTTTTTCCTGATATAAGATGTAGGATCCAACAGACTTATGAATCAGGGCCAAGATAAGGTGGTCTTTATGAGAACTCCCCGACAAGATAATGAACTTTCCGCCCCTATCCACATTCCTCATGTGGATGGGCTTGAATCTCTCTATGGTCAAGAAGAAATTGCGGCTCAAAAGGCACGCTATGCAACGCTCGTTCAGATCTTCAAAGAGCGCGCGAACAAAGAACACACATACACGGGATCCAGTGGTATGGACTTTACAAACGCATCCACTTTGGAAACGACAAGTCATTTGAGATTCTACTCTTCCCCTGGAAGAACTGAGCTCTGTGGCAACCATACTGACCACAATCGGGGAAATGTACTTGCCGCAGCTATACAAATGGACATGGCGGCAGTTGTCTGTCCCCGAACGGACTCCATTATACAGGTACGATCGGAAGGTTTTGGCGAATTCGCTGTCGATATCGCGGACAACACAATTCATCCAGAGGAACAAGGGTCTTCTCAGGCGCTCGTTCGCGGCATTGCAGAAGGAATTCGCCAATTCTGCGAACGACGCAAGTCAGGCAAAGGCACGCCTCCAGCAATGCGCGGCTTTTCAGCCTGCATTCAGTCTAACGTCCTGCCAGGGTCAGGCCTTTCCAGCTCTGCATCTTTCGAAGTATTGATTGGTGCTATTCTGGCTGATTGCAATCAGCTTGACCTTTCTCCTTCTGAACTTGCACAGATCGGCCAGTACGCAGAAAACCGCTATTTCGGGAAGCCCTGTGGGCTTATGGACCAAATGGCATGTGCCCTAGGTCAGGTAGCTGCCCTGGACTTTATCGATCCAGAAAATCCAACTATTCGTCTTTTCAGTTTTGACCCGGAGGACTATGGCTATTCCCTACTCATCGTGAATACGGGAGGAAGTCACGCTGATCTAACCGATAGTTACAGGTACATTCCGCTTGAGATGACTTCGGTAGCGCGGATATTTGGCAAAGAGGTGTTACGGGGCGTCAGTCTGGAAGACCTAAAGGCAAAGATTGACGAAATTCGCAAGACCTTTGGCGATAGAGCTTTTGTTCGCGCTTACCACTTTATAACTGAGAACGAGCGTGCCCAGAAAATCACAGAAGCAATAACAAAAGGCGATATTGATGAATACCTCGAAATAGTACATAGATCTTCGGAATCTTCGTGGAAATACCTTCAAAATCTTTATCCGAACGAATCTCCGAGAGACGAAGGCCTTGTCGTTGCGCTCGCTATGACCGAGGAGTTCTTTGACAGGAAAACCGCAGGTAAGGTGGTCTGTCGAGTCCACGGAGGAGGTTTTGCAGGAACAATTCAAGTCTACGTTCCACGTGAGTATAGAGATCTCTATACCGAAGAGATGCAGAAACTCTTTGGCAAGGGCGCAGTTTTTCCTTTGCGTATTAGGCCTTATGGTGTAGTATGTATTGACCGTGTCGATTAATAGCTAGGTAAACGCGATCTGAAACACCGTAGGGGAATCCAATGCAAGAAGGAGGAACGCGAATGAGCGGCGACAAAACGAGTGGCGACAAGAAGGGCTTTAGACAGTATCTCGGTTTGACATTTCTTATTGGTTTTGGTTTTTTTACAATCAGCTTGACCGGGCCACTCTACGATACCTATGTGCCGATTTTTTTGAGCAAGTATTTGTCCTCCATGACGCTGATTGGACTGATTATGACAATCGACAACATCCTGGCCCTCTTCCTTATTCCGATTGTCAGCGTTGCATCGGACAAGACCCGGACAAGAATAGGTAGGCGCATGCCCTTCATTGTCACACTTCTGCCGCTATGCGCGGTTTTTTTCGGCGCTCTACCCTATGCGGCGGAAGCCTCTTTCGGCGCCCTTATAGCAATAATCTGCTGCATTAACATAACCAAACAGGCAGCTTACGGGCCCGTCGTCGCGCTCATGCCAGACACCATTCCTGCTGATTATCGATCAGAAGCCAATGGAGTAATAAACACCATGGGCGGCATAGCCACAATTGTGGGAACCTTGTTCCTCGCCCGGCTCATGGATCTGGACGTTGTGCTGCCAATTATTGGTCCCACCAAGAACCGCATACCCTTCCCTATAGCCGGCCTACTAGTCATTCTTGCCGTAATCTTGCTTTTCTCTTTTGTAAAGGAAAAGAAGAGTCCGGAAAGTGATAGTCAGGAAAAGAAAGAGCCATTTTTTGCAAGCTTTAAGGCTGTGGCTTCGCAAAGCGATAAGAGCGCACTCTACATACTGATATCGCTCTTTTTGTGGTTCCTTGGCTATCAGGGAGTCCTTCCCTTTATTGGAAAGTATTCTACGGATGTCCTCGGTACGAGCGCCGGAAACGCTGCTCTTGCTGCAGGTATGGTGGGTGTTGCCTACGCAATTTTTGCAATTCCTTCGGGATATGTTGCACATCGAATTGGCCGAAAACGCACGATCCGCATTAGTCTTCTTACGATAGTTGTCCTAACGTTCCTTCTCTTTTTCCACGCTCCATTGACTTCCGGCCTGTCTGGCTCACTTAAGCTATACAGCTTTTGGGCGATTATGTTCCTGTTTGGGATGTTCTGGGTTTCTATTGTGACAAATTCATTCCCAATGCTGTGGCAGATGGCCACATGGGGCACAATGGGGGTTTACACCGGACTTTATTATACGGCGAGCCAATTGGCTGCAATTGTAGCGCCAATAGTCACCGGTGCACTTATCGACTTATTAGGGTATCGCAGCATGTTCCTTTTCTGCGGGCTTTGTATGTTGGGTGCATTCTTTGTCATGAGCAACGTAAAGAGAGGAGAGCCCCAAGAAAAAGCCTGAACCCAGTTGTAAAACTGTTCTCAAGTGACGATAATGGAGGAAAAGTATTCCGTTGGAATTCTTTTCCTTTATGGAGGTTTTATATGAAGTCGCAGGACAAACCAAAATCTGCGGAGAAAAAGAAACCGCAGAAATCGCTCAAAGAGAAAAGAGCGGAAAAACGAGCGAAGAAAGAGTCCAAAACCGAACAAGAATAGAATACTCGAACTGGTGCAGCAAGTCTCTGTAACCAGATACTTGTACAACAGCTAAAAAGACAAGCCGCCCAAGGCCAATAGCCTTGGGCGGCTTTTTATTATGGTTACCTAGGAGTAGTGTGCTTCGTAGACAAGATTTCCGGCAAGCGCTGTAGCCAACACAGTGGGGCGCCGCAGTTTTTCTTCTGGAGCTGACATAAGGTCCGTATCGAGAACCGTAAAGTCTGCAAGTTTCCCGACGGACAGACTGCCACGTTCGATTTCTTCAAAATTTGCCCGCGCTGCCCAAAGCGTCATGGCCTTGAGGGCTTCCTCCCTGCTGAAACAATTCTCAGACTGGAAGCCACCGTCCGGTTCGCCGTTATCATTCTTCCTCGTAACCGCTGAATGAAAGCCTCTTGTTGGCTCGATGGGTTCGATCGGAAAATCGCTCCCATTTGGAAGCCAACCGTTCTGGTCGAGCAGTGCACGGTGTGGATAAGCACGAGACATTCGCACTGCACCGAGCCTTTGTGGAACCCACTTCATATCCGAAGTTGCATGCGTCGTTTGAATAGAAGGGACAATACCCAAGCGTCCAAAGCGTGGAATGTCGTCAGGATGCACGATCTGTGCGTGCTCAATGCGCCAACGCAAGTCGTTGCAGGGAACGAGAAATTCCTCATAAACATCGAGCACCATACGGACGGCTGCGTCCCCTATAGCATGCACATTAACCTGGAAGCCGTGTGCCTTTGCAAGCATACAGACCCTACGCAAGTCGTCTTTCTGTAATGTTTGAAGCCCGCAGGTAGTAGGATCATCGGCGTAGGGCTCCAAGAGGTACGCGCCGCGGGAGCCGAGCGCCCCGTCCGCATACAGCTTGAACGCCCGAATATTCAAGCCACCTTCCGCCACCGGCCCCTGCCCCTCTTGCGCAAAAAGCGCGAAATTCTCCTCGTCCGCCTCCAGCATCACATAGATACGCAGCCCCATCGTCCCCTCGTCCTGCATCGCCCGAATCAGCCGCACATCCTTCGCCCGCGTTCCGGCGTTCGACACCGAAGTCAGCCCCGCCGCAAAACACGCTTTTTGCGCCTCGGCTACCGCGGCGCGTTTTTCTTCTTCACTCCGGGCAGGCATCGCTTGGGCCACAAGCGAGATGGCGTTATCCAGGAGGAGCCCTGTGAGCCAGCCATCACGCACGACTGCAACACCGCCGTCGATATGAGTATGCGGGCCAATTCCCGCAAGCTCCAAGGCCTTCCCATTCACCATCGCTGCGTGACTGTCTACGCGCCTGGCAATGACCGGCGTGTCAGGAAAAACCCTATCGAGCAAGGTCCTATCCGGAAACTCTCGTGATTGCCACAGGTTTTGGTCCCAGCCCCGCCCCACGAGCCATGGCCTTGGTGAACCTCCGGCCGCGCCTTGCGAAATCCCTACGTGCGAATTACCCGATGAACGCTGCTTGTGCGCCACGAGTCGTTCTACTGTTTCTTCCCAGGATCGCGCGCCATAGAGGTTGGCCTCCTGCAGCAGATAGCCGTAGTCAAGAAAGTGACAATGAGGATCAAAAAAACCTGGGAATACAAAGGCATCGCCAAAGTCAAGACGATGAAGTGGAGAAAAATCGTTTAGAAGTTGTTCCAGGTTCCCTAAAGCCACGACACGCCCGTCATTGACGACCATGGCCGTGGCTATAGGAACCCGACTGTCTACCGTATAAATCCGTTTTGCAGTAACAAGAGAATCGACGCGGATGCTACGCTCCTCAGCCTTCCTGTTCGTTCCATTTTACGGGCAAAATGCTCTTTTCGGTCTCTTTGTCGAAGAAAATGGCTTTGTCCATGAGCGGCGTAAAGCTCACCGTCTCTCCCAGTTTGTAGATATGATGAGGAGGAACGCGCGCAGTAAAGGTCTGCGTCGGCGTCGAAGCCTGCAGATGAATCTCCGCACCCAGCGGTTCAACAAGCGTCACTTTGCAGGAGAACTTATTAGTGTCCCCATCCTGTGAGACGTACAGGTCTTCCGGCCTGATACCAAAGTAGACTTCTTTGCCAACATAGGGTTTTAGAAGCGCTACGTGGTTTGGGGAGGGGAAGAGCCTAAAGGAGCCCTCGTCGATCACCAGCTTGCCATTCTCTTCCAGAACCTTAACGCTGAGGAAGTTCATAGGCGGCGAACCAATGAAGCCGGCAACAAACTTGTTGATTGGGTTCCCATACAGATATAGTGGCGAGCCAATCTGCTGAATCTGCCCATCTTTCATGACGACTATCTTGTCGCCCATGGTCATGGCTTCAATCTGGTCGTGGGTTACATAGATCATCGTGGCCTGTAGCCTGTTATGCAGCTCGATAAGCTCTGCACGCATCTGAACGCGCAATTTGGCGTCGAGGTTGGACAATGGTTCATCAAAAAGGAATACCTTGGGTTTGCGCACGATGGCGCGTCCAACAGCAACGCGCTGGCGTTGGCCGCCAGAAAGCTGTTTGGGCTTTCTGTCCAAGAATTTCTCGATATCCAAAATACGAGCCGCTTCCTTGACGCGCTCGTCGATCTCATTCTTGGGCAATTTGCGGATCTTGAGTCCAAAAGCCATGTTGTCGTACACCGTCATATGCGGATAAAGCGCATAATTCTGAAAGACCATCGCGATATCGCGGTCTTTGGGCGGTATATCGTTGACGAGCTTGCCATCGATGTAGAGTTCGCCTTCTGTAATGTCTTCCAGTCCGGCGATCATACGGAGGGTCGTCGTTTTTCCGCAGCCAGAAGGGCCGACGAACACGACAAACTCCTTGTCGTTGATGGTGATGTTGGCATTGTTCACTGCACGAACATTGCCCTCGTACACCTTCCCGATACCTTTGAGTTCTACCTTTGCCATGATTCCTCCCTTAAAGGGTTATGTTATATGGGTCGATAGTACTCTCTCTGGGCACCCCGGTCAATCAGAAAACACTCCTTGACCACAAAGAAGCCGCAATTCCAAATGCCACTGCGACGTTCACTGATGCTTTTGTTCCAAACATGGGAATACTGACAAGGCCAGCTGTGACGAGTCCTCTTGCCTTTTGGGAAACTCCCAATTCCTCCGAGCCCAAGACGACTATGCCATCTTTAGGAAAAGAGAAATCATAGATATTTTTGCCGCCGAGTTCCAAGGCAAAACTTTGACCGATTGTCATTGCTTCTTCCAGTGGACAACGCCTCCACGACATCATATCGACAGCTCCCATAGAAGAACGCAAGGCCCTGGGATGAAGGGGATCTGCACAGTCTGGAGAAAGCAGGACCTCTGCAAACCCAAAAGCCTCTGCCGTACGGAAAATTGTTCCAACATTGAAAGGGGAGCGTATATCTTCAAGATAGACTCGTAAGCTGCCCCTTTGATCGTCTACTGCTCTGTTGCGCTGCTCGGCATTGCTAGAAGTTACATAATTGTGAAAATCCCAATCCGCAGGGGCTTGGCCCGAGGCACGCATCAGCGCGTGTTTGAAATTGTTGATTGGGCGAAGCAGTTGCTCCCTATTCAAATTCAAACCTTCCCTTGAACTGTTTGAGTTCAAGGAGCAGGCTTTGTTATCTGCAAGCCCGTCCAGGAAGTCTTGAGCAGCCTTTCGCACCTCTTCGGACGACTCATAATCGGCTACCAAGAAGCCCGCAAGATCTTGTGCGTACAAAATCTGCGGTAGGGCCAGAACCTCTGCGGATGCATTGTCTGAATCGCAGCAAAGGGCCTGCTCCGAAAGTTCAAGTTCGAGCCTTTCCAGGACCAGAGCGCATTTTCTCGTCCTTGCCACGCCGTGTAGCGAGGCCAGTTTCGATACCTTAATCATCTTCGGACAACCTGTCGTCGCCCAAGTCCTGCCCATAGACCATAACGGCGAACTCGCCTCTCTCCGGAATATCCGCCGCATTGAGCGTGCCTTCAAGGGCAGAAATCCTTGCATTATTCTTCGCGTCATTCTTCGCATCGTTCTTCGGATGGTTCGATCGGTTCGATGCAAAGCGCAGCGCAAGATCCTTTGCCATGCCGACATAGATTTCTTCGTGGATTTTGGTGAGCTCTCTACCAATACAGACCTGTCTGCCAGGAGCCTGCAAGGCAAATTCAGCTATCAATTTTGCCACGCGAAAAGGCGACTCATACAACAAAAAGGATTCGTTTCTGTCCAAAAGCTCCCTTATGCGTGCACTTCTGCGTGCAGCTTTCGTACTCAAGAACCCATCAAAAAGCACCGACCTGCCGCCAAACCCCGATACACTCAAAAGTGTTGCAAAGGCAGATGGGCCAGGGATGGCAACCACGGAGAATTGTGCATCCCGCACCATGCGCACAAGTGTGGCACCCGGATCGGAAAGGCCCGGGGTACCCGCATCGGTACAGTAAGCCACACTTTTCCCCTCGCCCAGTAGACCGATAATCTTGAGGGCGGCACGCTTCTCGTCATTGGCATGGCAGGCAATAAGAGGTTTGTGTATTTCATGATGATTCAATAATTTAATCGTTTGCCTCGTATCCTCGCATGCTATGATGTCGACTTCCTTTAGTGTCTTCAGGGCACGAAGTGTTATATCTTCCAGATTGCCAATGGGCGTCCCAACCATATAGAGCGTTGCCACGATACAATTCTCCTTAGGCTTCAGTTCGACTTGTTTCTGCACGAAGATTGTACTAGTATTCATCAAAATGGAACAGCGCGGAACCAAGAAACAGATTTTTCTCATTTTCTACATTGGCCTTTTTATTCTTGTCGGATGGCTCTTCCGCCCTTACTTGACGCCCCTACTCTGGGCTTTTCTGCTTTATTCCTTTACAAGGCCTTTGTTTGAACGCTGTGCAGGAACAACTTTAAAGCACCGTGCAGCACTCAATATGGACAGCAAAACCGGGGCGGTGCGTGACAAGTTATACGCCCATGGCCTCAAGAAAAACCTACTTGCAGCGGTCTTTGCCATTCTCGACGTTCTGCTTATTGCGGTTCCGCTGGGTTTCTTGGCATTTGCTCTCGTACGGCAACTCTTGGATGTATTCGGAACGCTACTGCGTGAAGTCGAATCTAGACCGGAGCTTTTTTCCCTAAAGCCGGATAGCCCTCTGGGAAGCTTCATCTATCGACTTTCGAACGGCGCTGTGGATTTGAGCAAGATTGATATCGTGGCCGCGATTAGGCAATTTATATCGGCCAGATCCAACAGGATCATCAGCTATTCGGGTTCCGCTCTAAAGAATATCACCAATTTCGTCATAAACCTCGCATTCATGGTATTCACGCTGTTTTTTCTGTATCTGGACGGCAGAGAACTCATCAACCTGCTTATTGGAGCGATCCCTTTGGAAAGAAATCTGACCACGATGTTTTTTGGAAAAATAAGGCGCTCCAGCCATGAACTCGTAACTGGCTACTTGCTCGTAGCGCTTTACCAAGGGCTTGCCATGGCCCTCATCTCGCGTATCTTTGGACTGGGCAACAATTTGGTTATTGGTGTGCTTACTGCTGTCGCATCCTTTATACCTATGATTGGGACCGGTTTCGTCTGGCTGCCTTTGTCGATCTATATGGCGCTGAGTCGGGGCCCCGCGATGGGCATCGTTTTTTTGATTGTCTCCTCGGTGCCAGTAGCACTGCTTGACAATTTTATCCGTTCCAAAGTGATAGGCGACAGATTGAGCGTTCACCCTTTGTTGATCTTTTTCTCCATCATTGGTGGAATTAAACTTTTCGGCTTCGATGGTCTATTACTGGGTCCGATCATTCTTATCGTATTTCTATCTGCAATATCAATTTATGATGCAATTGATGAATCTGTTTAGTTTGATTATCTGAGTGTCGGCTGTCTCTCAGTTGCTCATCAGTTGTCTGCACGTTCAGTGCCCGATAGACCTTGAGCGCCCGATAGACCTTGAGCTTGCTCGAGGACTTCGAGGGGTTTGAGCTGTGGCAACCTGCTCAAGAGTTCCGTGTAGAAGGAATCGGAAATCTCTATGCCGCCGGCAGTGTGGCCAATTCCACACTCGGGTTTGATTTCGTTGTGGTAGTCCGAACCTGCAGTGATCAAAAAGCCACGTTGACGCCCCATTTGCTCAAGGATTCTGCATTGCCCAAGCTTAGCCGCCGAATGATAGCCTTCGACCCCATCAACTCCAAGAACCTTCCATTCATCCATAAGCTCCGAAAGCTTGGATTTGCTGACAAAGAGTGAATACGGATGGGCTACAACGGAAACGCCGCCGGCTTCCCGTATGATTGCGATCGCATCTTCGAGCTCAAGGCAGTCTTTGGAAAGATAAAAGGGCTTCCCTTTTGCGAGGTATTTATCGAAGGCTTCCTGTCGGTTTCTTACGATCTTCTGACGCACCAGGGCATCGGCAATATGGGGCCGGCCAATCCTGCTCGTACCCGCAGCCGCTTCAATTTCGTCCATGTCGAGTCGAATGCCAGCTTCCCGAAAGCGCAAAAGTATGTTCTTGTTGCGCCTCTGCCGTGTCTTGGCAAGCGAATTCAAAGCATGTACAAGATGATCATTCTCTGGATCGATACCTAATCCCAGAAGGTGGAACTCTCCGGGACTGAACTCGATCTCGATTTCGACGCCCGGAATAAAACCCAGGCCAAGTTGCAAAGAAGCTTCATATGCGGCTTGTACTCCGTCGATCGTGTCGTGATCGGTCAGAGCCACGGCCTTTACACCTTTCCGTGCTGCAAGAGTCAATAGCTCGGCAGGAGAAAGGGCACCATCCGAAGCCCTGGAATGCGTGTGCAGGTCAACCATCGACTCGGGCTCCCCCCCTGTGCGACAAATTGGAGCGATGCTCGAGGCCAAGATCGATTTGTTCCCTTGAGTCAAACCCGCGCAATGCAAGATCTTGTATCAAAAGAGAATGCACTCTATTGACAAAAACAGCTATCTTCTCTGCGGGTAGAGCATAGACATTGTCAGAGACACAAGGTCGAGCAACAGTATAGAAATCAATTCCGTCTATAAGGGCACCACTGCGCAGAATAGTGTTGACACATTCCGCGTAAGCCACTGCCTCTGTATCACCTGGTTCCAGAGGTGTGTGCGGAAGGTCCCGTGTCTGGAAGGTTGAGAAAGTCACAGAGCTGTTGCGTAATGCTGCTTCATTAGCCTTGATGCCACAAAGCATTGTCTGCAGCGTAAGGTGGGACGTCTTGGCATAGTTTGTTATTGCGGCACAAAGCGACGCAAGATTGTAGCGGGAGCCAGAAAGCAGTTCGAACCACGCTTGTGTGCCGGCATCTAATTTGGCCCAGATATTTAAGCTCAGGATCTCTTGCCATTTGTGCAAGAGTAAAACGACATCCTCCCTTAGAAAACCAGTAGAGTTCGTTATGAGCACGATATCCGCTTTCTGACAGACCTTATGCCGCTTGCAAATCGAAGAAACGACATCCAACGCAGCGTCCAGCCACGGTGAGAGTGTTGGCTCGCCATTGCCGGAAATGGAAATGTCGCGCAAAACCGTGTCAGCAAAAAGGCCATTTCCACTCTCGTAGTCGGACAAAAACTCCTCCAGCTCCTGCGTCAGGCGCCCAGGAGAGAAAGAAACAGTGCCCTCGAAAGGCAAAACTTCGCAATAGGGACAGTCGAAACTGCAGCGTTTTGTATCAGGAAACAGGTTGATGCCGAGGGAAAGCCCGCCAGACCTCCGTGAAATAACCGGATAGATGAGGTCAAACGTGCCAAATTTCCGGCTGTGATCGGCGACGTCCAGTTTTCTAGGCATTAACAGTATAGTAACTGGAAATCCTGCATGCTGCAATAATACGAACTGCCGATTCCAAGTTACTCATTCGGCGATCCTCATGCTTTCGGGTTTTTCGTTCTCCTTACATCAGCTCATCCTATTGCAAATTTATGCAAAAATGCCCACCATAGAAGCCAAAATTCCCTGGCGTTCCTGCGCCTTAAAAGGAGCATCTAATGACACCTAAAACTGATCATCACATATACTTAGTCCTGCATCCGAATCACTCTCTTATTGCATCACAGTTGCCGGCCGATCTGTTTGCGAAGCACTATGTACAGGGTTCCTCCAGATTCTTTGAAGGCAGACTGATATTTGCCGAACTCGATCCAGATTGGCGAAACCCTTATTTTGACTTTGACACTGCGATAGCTGGCCTTATCCCTCATCCGGATGGACGGCCAAAAGCCACAAAGTTCATAAAGAACTATCGGACTTTAGAGCACGTCGATCTGTCTGCAATAGGCAAGCTCTATTTCTGTAATGCTTCTGGCGACTTCATTGCTATGGAGCCTTCTACACTCGATGTGTCTTCTTCGTGTGACCAGATGCGAATCATTCTGGAAATCAATCCTATACGCTTTATGGTGCTTACCAAGTTAAACCTTGGCGCTTACGGTACGTTCATAACCGATTCTAAGAACCCGGAAGGGGCTCCGAGCATGTTCTTCACACAGCTTGAGTTTTCCATCGACGATTTTATGGAAGAGTTCGACGAAAACCCCTTCCTAACCAGCGTAGTTCCCGGCATACACCCGGGGCGGCTCCACGAGTCCGTGCTCGAACTGCGCAATACGGTTGGGAAAAAGGTCAAAGGCCTTTCTTTAGACTGTCCTATCGACAAGATTTCTTACAAAATGCTAAAGCGTGGATTTGTATTCGCAAAAGGCAGCGAAACAAAGTTTTACCCCCTCATTGGTGCAGAGGAAATAGACAAGACCAACGCCAAATTCTGGCAGGTAATGTAGGGATCAAAACCTGCCAGAATGTCAAAAACTCTTTTCAGGCCCTCAGCGCGCTGCAACAAGTGTGCTGCAGCCGCTCAATACCCATAGACTGCAGCGTACTTGCTGTCGAGGTACTCGGCAAAAAAGCGCGGAGAAAGACCCTCTCCCGTGGCCTTTTTGACAAGCTCGTCCGGCTTGTAGAATGAGCCATGGCAGTGCACGTTCTTCCTAAGCCATGCGAGCGGGACCGAGGTATTTCCTGCAGCCAGTTGTGAATCCAGATCTGGAATGTCTTTGTGCATCTGGTGCCAGAATTGTGCTGCATAGAGGTTGCCGAGGGCGTAGCTCGGGAAGTATCCGAACGAGCCCATGGACCAGTGGATGTCCTGTAGGCAACCCGAGGAATTGTTGGGCACATCAAGCCCAAACAGCTCCTTAGCCTTGGCATTCCAGGCTTCGGGAATATCTTTAACGGCAAGTTTATCCGCCATGATGGAGGACTCGAGCTCGAATCGGAGAATAATATGGAGCCCATAGGTAACTTCGTCCGCCTCGGTCCTTATTAGGCTTGGCTCGACCTTGTTGATGGCAAGCACAAAGCTGTCCAAGTCGACATCGTCCAAGGTGCCTGCCATCTCTTGTATCTTCGAATAATGGCGCTCCCAGAACGCTTTTGAGCGCCCGATCATGTTTTCCCACAGCCGCGACTGTGACTCGTGGATTGCCATCGAGACAGGCTCGGCAAGCCTTGTACCAGAGTATTCCGGATCTGGATCTATGCCCATTTCGTAGAGTGCATGCCCTGATTCGTGGATCGTACTGAACATGCCGGAAGCAAGGAAATCCTCAATATATCGAGTGGTTATGCGAATGTCGGACTTGCCCAACGTGGTTGTGAATGGATGCGCCACCGTGTCCAGCCTTCCCTTGTCTTTTTCAAAGCCAACTGCGTCCATAAGGTAGAGGCTAATCTGTGCCTGTCGGTCAGCCGAGACTGGCCTGTGCAAGAAGGAATCGTCTACTTGCGGCCTGGACTGTATCTTTGACAGAATCTTGAGGGTATCTGCCTTCATTTGGGCAAATATGACCGCAATCCCGGCTTCTGTACTGCCTTCTTCGTAGAGATCCAAGAGTACGTCGTAGGGTCGTCCGTGTGGATTGATATAGTTGGCCAATCGCTTGTTGAGGTCAATCACCTTTTCCAGGTGAGGAGCAAAAAGTGCAAAATCGTTGGTTCGTCTGGCGTCCGCCCAGGCTGCCTGCGCAAGGCTGGTTTGTCTTGCCAATTCCATGACAAAATCCGGAGGCAGCTTTGTTTCCTTGTCGTACTCGCGACGGCTAACGCGAAGGTAGGCCTTTTCCAAAGACTCAAGATCCGGATACTTTTCCAAGGCCGACAGAAGTTGCCCCACGCGGGGATCCACAGCTTTTTCGTGGACAAGTCCTTGTATTAGGGCAATTTGCTCTGCACGTTCATCTACAGCGCTCTTGGGAAGATAGGTTTCCTGGTCCCAGCCCAGCAAGGCGTCGATGTGCGCAAGCAAGGTCCTCTGTCTATCCAGTTCTATCAGGCTAGCAATTTCCTTTTTCATAATGCCTCCCTCTTTGACAAATTACCACGAGTATGTCGTTCTAACAACAACTTTTCGTTTCCATTTTGGAGCTTGCCTTGCTATACTCTACAACGTGTTCTTATACGAATTAAAGCATCCCGTCTCAATACTGCGCGGGTCAGGGCCAACAATAACGAAGCGCCTTGCAAGATTGGGAGTCTTCACCGTGGCCGATCTCCTGTCGTACTATCCACGAACCTACGAAGACCGCTCAGTCCTGATTCCATTCTCTGCATTTGCAAAAAGTGTGAATGTTTATACAGTTGCAACGGTGACTTCCCACGAGTGGTTCGGCTTTGGACCCACGAGAACCCTAAAGCTAATCGTTAAGGATGAGACCTCCGAGGCCGCTCTCTTGTGTTTCAATAGGCCTTTTTTGGAGAACAGCTTCCCAGTCGGTACTCGAGTTCAGGTTTTTGGGAAGTTTCAGTTTCGCTATGGAGAAATTCAATCCAGCAGCTTTGAGATAGAACCGCTTCCAGAGCCTGAGGCTCCGTCGCGGGGAATGTTGCCTGTCTACGCGCTCACCGAGGGGCTCACGCAAGGTTCTCTTCGGCGACTTATGAAATCGGCCTTAAGCATGTATGGCAGCCGTGTGGAAGACGAGATTGATGCTGAACTTATTGCCACACACAAACTACTACCCAAAGCGAAGGCACTGGTGGGCATTCACTTCCCGAAATCTGTTGCCGAAAAAGATCTGGCTTTACGTACACTTTCCTACGAGGAACTCTTCTATTTTCAGCTGGGCATAGCAATGCGAATGCGAAGGCGGGCTGCCCAGCGTATGGAACGAAAGCCGGTTCAGGATATTCTGGAAAAACAACTTCTTGAGAGACTCCCTTTTGGCCTGACGGCTGATCAGCGCACGGCGTTGGACGAAATAAAGCACGACATGGATTCCACGAGCCCAATGGCACGACTTCTACAAGGTGATGTGGGCTCAGGCAAAACAATTGTGGCGCTCATCGCGGCACTTCATGCTGTGGAACGCGGCGGACAGGTGGCAATTATGGCTCCGACGGAGTTGCTTAGCGAACAGCATGCCGCTACGGCTGCACGCCTTTTGGAGCCTCTGGGTGTACGCCTGGCCTTCTTGTCCGGTAACGTAGACGACGCTCCAAGGCGCCCACTTTTGCAGGCTCTTTCGGAAGGCCTGGTCGACATTGTTATAGGCACGCACGCGCTCTTTTCTCAGGATGTTGTCTACAAAGACCTACAGCTTATCGTGGTAGATGAACAGCAGCGCTTCGGTGTCGCCCAACGCCAGGCACTCTATCAAAAAGGCACCATGCCCGACCTTCTAATGATGACGGCGACACCCATTCCACGAAGTCTTGCGATGACATTGTTCGGAGACCTCAGTGTCTCCACCATAAGGACTATGCCGCCCGGTCGAAAACCGGTCCAAACACACCTCACCAAATCGGGCAACGAAAAAAAGGTCTATGAGTTCGTCCGTGCGCTTTTGAAGTCAGGAAGACAGGCATACTTCATTTATCCCCTCATAGGCGAATCAGACAACAGCGAGCTCAAAAATGCGGAGGCAATGGCTGAGCGACTTGCTAAAGAAGTATATCCAGAATTCAAAGTTGGCCTCTTACATTCCAGATTGCGGGAAGAAGAAAAACGGGCGATCATGGACGACTTCGTCCATGGAAAAATCCACGTGCTTGTCGCGACGACAGTAGTTGAGGTAGGAGTCGACGTCCCCAATGCCACAGCGATGGTCATAGAGCACGCCGAGCGCTTTGGACTTTCGGCCCTTCACCAGCTACGCGGAAGAATAGGAAGGGGATCAGAACAGAGTTACTGTTTCCTGGTCTATTCTGAAAACATAACTCCAGACGCGATCAAACGGCTTAAAGTGCTGTATTCCACCAGCGATGGTTTTGTACTCGCAGAGGAAGATCTCAAACTGCGTGGCCCAGGGGAATTATTGGGGACGGCGCAATCCGGGCCATTCCAGCTAAGGATTGCAAACCCAGTGCGTGACTTCGAACTTCTGAAAGCTGCCCGGGCCGATGCGTTCGCTCTTGTCAAAAGCGACCCAGGATTTCTCGAGGTCAACCACAATGTATATCGCAAGACAATGGAAAGCGCCGCTCAAGATCTGCCAACGTAACTCAACGCGACCTAGCTCGACCCGTCTTGGGCTCTCCTGATGGCACATTGGACAGTACCACTTCCGAACGGCCAAGGTACTCTAGAACCTTGTCCTTTCTTGCTCTGGGGCCCAGAAGGCTCTTAACCTTAAGATATTTGCGGCGCATATACTGAATCGATGGAATGGTTGTACAAAAATGCTCCGCCAATTCCCAATCCCTATACAAATAGTGACCGCCAGCATCTTTCTTGTTCAGTTCAAGAAACTCTTCAAGCAATTCTTGAGTCCAGACAATAGGTTTGCCTTCTGAGTAATTGTGTGCAGAAAGTCGGCGAGCGGTGCGTTCCTCTGCTCCTTCCGTTTTCTTTCTTTTCCAATAGGGATTCCTGTTCCTGGCATACAGAATATCTTCTTTTGTATAACCAGTTGCATCCATCCACGCCAAAGCCAACTTAGCTTTTTCTGCCGGTTTTAGTTTCGACTTAAGCGAGTTCTCAATGTACTCTTCAGGAGTCTTGGATTCCAAAATTATTCTTTCCCACTTTTTCATGAGATAAATTTATCGAAATCTTCGACTCACGACAATCAGGTTCGAGCGCAATTTTCTTCCATAGCTGCAAGTTCTCTAAAGAGCGTGGCAGGTACCCGGGGACCCATGGCGTTGAGGTGATTTCTCATCGAATCGATTTCTGGAACGAGCTCGCTTGCATTTACCGTGAGCAAATTCTGAAGATCAGTGGAAGAAATCTTTAGGCCAACAGCATCAAGGTCTTCTGGGTATGGAAGGCCACCTAAAGCGGTGCTGCGCACTTCGTACTTGCCTTCGCAGCGCTCAAAAATCCATTTGAGCACGCGCATGTTGTCAGCATACCCTGGCCACAGATAATGTCCGTCTGAATCCTTTTTGAACCAATTCACCTGATAAATCTTGGGCAGTTTACGTGTGAGATTCGACCCCATCGAAATCCAGTGTGCAAAATAGTCTCCGATATTGTAGCCGCAGAAGGGCAACATCGCAAATGGATCTCTTCGCAGCCTGCCAACCTGGCCGGCCGCAGCGGCTGTAGTTTCGCTCGAGAGATTTGCTCCCAAGAAAACCCCATGAGTCCACGAGCGTGCCTCGCAGACAAGCGGAATCGTGCTTGAACGCCGTCCACCAAAGAGAATGGCAGAGATTGGTACTCCGTTGGGGTTTTCCCAGTCCTCATCCATGCAAGGACAATGAGCAGCAGAAGTGGTAAACCGCGCGTTTGGGTGACATAATGGATCCTTTTTGCAACCGGACAAAACCGAGGACGTTTCCGAAGAGTCTCTGCACTGTTTCGTCCAGTCTATCGTACCGGCTGGAGCATCGTAACCTATGCCCTCCCACCAAACATCACCATCCGGAGTCAGCGCACAGTTGGTGAAAATCGTGTCGCGGGTGAACGTGGCCATCGCGTTAGAGTTGCTACTGGATGAGGTGTTAGGAGCCACTCCAAAGAAGCCGGCTTCTGGATTGATTGCGTAGAGTCTTCCATCGGAGGCGAAGTGCATCCACGCTATGTCGTCCCCCACTGTCTTGACCCGCCATCCTGGTAACGAGCTCTTTACCATGGCGAGGTTCGTCTTGCCGCACGCCGACGGGAAGGCGCCGGCAATGTATTTCTTACGCCCTTGAGGATTTGTTACACTCAAGATCATCATGTGTTCAGCAAGCCAGCCCTCGTCTCGCGCGATGCACGAAGCGATGCGCAACGCAAAGCATTTCTTATTTAAAAGCGCGTTGCCACCGTATCCGGAGCCATAAGACCAAACCAACCGCTCTTCGGGAAAGTGCACGATTGCCATACGTTCCGGATCGCAAGGCCAGGTCTTGGCGTAACAGGCGCTTTGCGTTGCGCTCCTGCCGCACGAGTGGAGGCAACGCACAAACTCAGCATTCGCTTCGAGAGCGTCCAACGCAGGACGTCCGGTTCTCGCGATGAGCGACATATTCAAAACCACATAAGCCGAATCGGTAAGCTCAACCCCGACCCTGGCATACGGGCTGCCTTGGGGCCCCATCAAATAGGGCACAACATACATCGTCCTGCCTTGCATGGACCCATCGAAAAGTTTTGTCAGACGTGATTTCATTTCTCCGGGGTCGACCCAATTATTGCTGGGTCCTGCATCGTCCTGAGTGCGGCTGCAGATAAAGGTTTTTTCTTCCACTCTGGCTGTATCCGCCGGGTCGGAATTGGCCAGAAAAGAGTTTGGTCGCAATTGGGGGTTAAGACGCCTAAAGGTGCCAACTGACACCAAGAGATCCGCAAGACGGTCGTATTCTTCCTTTGTGCCCCTGTAAAGCACTACAGAGTCGGGCTTACAAAGCCGCTTCATCTCATCGACCCAGGACACTAAACCGCTGTTCGAGATTTCAAAGGACGCCATAGAACCTCCTCACAATCCCTTATTTCAGTAGTACAATGGCTTTCGGTTTTTGGCAAGAAATTTCGACATTCGATATCACGTTTTAATTTTCAAAATAAATACAGTGTTCTGTGCATTTTTATGACGAACTGACTTTGGGGAGAGAGACATTTTGGCGTTAGGAAAATTTGTTTTGTCACATGAATTGCGCAAGAGCGAGTGAAGCAAACCCTTTGAGTTTTTTGGAGGATAAACGCCGCATTGTACTGGGGCGTCGCTTTTCCAACCTGGCGATTGCCGCACTTGTGCCGATGACAACTGCAATTCCCCCTGGCTGCAATAATCTGGCAAGCACTACGAGGGTCTTCTCAATGTAATTATATTCAGGAATTTCATCGCAAAACCACAAAATAAGGTTGTGAGCATTTGCACCTTTTTCTTCCACATCGAGGACGGAACGCAAAATAATGTCTTCGCTTGCATATTGTACTGGGTCGATCCCGGGTCTTATCTTAAGTCTGTCGGACAAACCGATATCTTCGCAGCCGGCCAGATCTTTGCCTGCCGATTCAAGATTGAATCGCGTGGCAAGAAGAGAAAGTACATTGCGCGAGGCCAACTCTATCTTTGCAGGATGAAGTAATTCCTTAACCCACAGTGCAGATAGCCCAATTCCTGGCTCATAGACAAAAAAACTGGTCCCTGTGCCAGAACAATTCTCAGGTTTTGAGACCCTTCCTAACTGTAGCGTTTGTCTGTCGACAACATTGTCACTATGGCCTGGCCGCGAAACGTCCCACAAAACCTCGAGGTTTTCTAAGGTTTCCAGGGCAAGCTGTGTCGCATAACTCGGTGTATCGAATTCGGGCAAACCCCAAAAACCTGTGGCTTTGATGGGAGCTGCGTGCCGCTCCCCCAACACAAAGGTAGTTTGAGAGCGGAAATAGGGCGTCAGATCGTAAGTCCACGAACGAGAAGGATCCAAGCTCCAATAATCTTGTTGCACAGTGCGTTCAGTCTGGCTGGAGTTTTTTTCCAAAACAAAGACTGTGTGGCTTGGGCCGCGTGTCTTCTTTATAAGGCGCATTGTGCTTTTCATACACCACGCATTGGCAATATCCACAAGAGTATTGACGATTACAAAGGCAAGTCTCCCGGAAGGTCGCAGAAGTTGCGCCTGGCAGCTTTTAAAAAAGTCAGTGAGGACACTTGCACCAGCTTTTGCAGGTACGTTGGATATAACCACGTCGTAACCACCAGCCTCACCAGGTGGGCTCTGATCGGCCAGAAGGCCCGGGCGAATTAAAACCTGGGGTACACTAGGCGTATAAGTTTCCCGCCCGGTTCGGTTTTTGGGTGCGTGCTCTGTTTCACAATTTGAATTAGTGCCAGTAAAAGTACTGCTACTGATGGTAGAAGTACCGCCGCTCAAATTGGCGCTCACCGAAGTGGTGCACCTCAAAGTGCCATCCAAAGAAAAGAGCGAAGCGGAAATTCCATTCTTTTTGCAGTTATAGAAGCTGAATTCGCAAGCAAGGGTATCTCGATCTTGAAGGACGAACCGCGCATTTGGCAACCCAGCTGCAAGGGAAATGCCAATAACGCCCGTTCCGCAACCTGCGTCAAGCACGACGGAAGCGCAGTTTAAAACGGGGTCTTGTGCCACCTCTTTGAGCAGCAATCTGGTGCCAGCGTCGACATCAAAAGACGAAAAAAGGGCATGGCTCAAGTCGAACTCAAGCTCCTTGCCCTTATATCGAAAAGCAACTGTTTTGTTGATTAACGGTTCAAGCTCGAACATTCAAGGCGTCGGCCGGTCGCCACATCAATCGTTTACGCGTTCGACGTAATCGTTCGTCTCGGTATTTACCAGGATTTTTTCGCCTTGCTTGATAAAGAGCGGTACCCGAACTACGAGTCCAGTTTCGGTTACGACTGGCTTCGTGGCGCCCGAGACCGTGTCGCCACGGACGTAGTTCTCGCTTTCCATCACGGTGAACACCATCTTGTAGGGGATCTTAATATCGATAGGCTCGCCTTCCCACATGACCAGCGTATAGGTTTCTCCCTCTTTGAGGTAGGGTTTTTTGTCCTCGTGTGCGGTTAGGGGGACGCCGAACTGCTCGTAGGTCTCGTTATTCATAAACATGAAGTTTTCGCCATCGAAATACTGATACTGACAATCCACGAGTTCTACCTGTGCGTCCTCGACGTAGTCTGCTGTCTTAATTGTCTGGGTAATGACGTTCCCGTTCTTGAGATTTTTCGCTTTTACACGGGCAAAGGCCGAACCCTTGCCAGGGCTCACAAATTCACGTTCCACGACAATATGTGGATTGCCGTTGATGAGCAAGCATGTGCCGATATTGATTTCTCCACCACGAACCATAATGAATTCCTTTGATTGCCTGTACTTTATAAGATCGATAGTTATAAGACGAGGCAATGAAGACTCTGAATAAAGACCAAAGTGGTCTTGCAAAGAATGGCTTATACTAATGCAAAATAGGGCACAATGTAAAGGCGCGCGGGCGGGACAGCAGGCTCTGATAGACCATATACGAGCAGAGCATCAATGTGCCCCGAGAGGTGTAAACGAAGAAAACGGAAAGCAAAGGATATCGCTAATGTCGGATAAACCGAGCAAGCCCATGCAGAGCCTGTCGAAACCGATAGCGACGCCGGAGCAGGGCGGAAAGTCGGAAAAAAGTTCGGGGTAGGAAGGATCGACGTTGTGCGGCACCAAAGCTGTGCGTTTTTTTTCGGTCTGGGAGGCGAAGTAGGCAGCGACATTTTCTCTTGTCGCCATTTCGGTATAGCAATTGGCTACCTCCATTCCGGCCACGTACAGCTCCCAGCGCTCCTTGTTCTGAGTACCAGGGATATCGCGCGCCAAGCATTCGATTTCTTTCGGGTATTCGTCCAAGACAAGCGGTTGGTCTTTAGGCAAACGGGGCTCTACGCAAGAAAGAAAGAGCACGTTAAAGAGATCTTCCCAAGGCGATCCCTCCGGTATGACCAAGCCCTTCTGTTTCAAAGCTTCTTTTATCGCATCTTTGTCGTGTAGAGTGTCCAAGTCGAGGGCAGCCATTTCCCAAAAAGCCTCAGTCATTGTCATTCGACGGAAAGGCGGTTTAGCCTCTTTTGGCGTATCCTCGCTGACTAGGGTAGCAAAAAGTGCTTCTGTAAGTTCAATGTTGTCGCTTGAGTTTGCTCCTATGGTATAATACTCAAGCATGGTGAACTCTGGGTTATGCAACCTGCCGATAGACTCCGCGTTTCTAAATGCTTTGCAAAGCTGAAAAACGTTTTCGTGCGTTTGGGCAATAATGCGCTTCATCCAGACTTCCGGCGAAGGTATAAGGTAGAGCGGAAATCCTTTTTCGTAAGGGTGTACAAAGTCGGTCTTGAATACTTCCAGACAGGATTCCGGAATAAGGGACGGGCTGAGGGCAGGCGTATCGGTTTCCAAATAGCCGCGGGACAAAAAAAACTCCCGCGTTTGAGAAACGAGGCGTGACCTTTCCCGCATTGTCTTTGCAGTCATACTCACAAGATAGGCATTATAACGAATTGGCTGATGCAGAAGCAACGCAGTGCAAAAGTCATTTTGCCAGGCAATCGAGTCGGCAATCAGTCAGAGTTGTCGGCAAGGCACAAGGCTGCATTTCGCCGGAAAGCGTCCATGGACATCCACGCCAGATTCATAGTCGTGCCGCGAAAATTCTCTCGTATTGTTTCGTTGGAAGACTCGACGAAGTAAAGAGCAGGAAGCTCAGGACCCAGACGCCCAAACTGGGTGTCAGCCTTGGGATCGGGATGGAAATATGGACAGACCTCGAGGCAGGAATCGCAGCCATAAAGCCGCGGCGGCAATGTCTTTTCTACTTCCTGCGGCAAGATTGCATCCAATCGGGCTGTCCAATGCTGGATACATAGTAACTTTTTGAAGACAACTTTGCTCTTCGCATCTTTCGACTTGGTATCTGGGCGTATGAGAGGCAATGAAAGTGCCCCTGACGGGCAGGCATCGACGCATTTTCTGCAGCTTCCACACAGGGGATAACTTCCGCGTTCGGCCAGAGCTTTCTCCAGCGTACTGCTGACATTTTTGTCGTTTAGCGTTTCCGAAGACTCCTCTTCCGTGTCCAAAGAGATTCCCGATCTGATATCGCTTCCCACCGTCCCGTTACGGATTGTGATGGGGCACAGCAACACACCCAGCACCACCGCCGACGAGTACAGTGGAGTATCCGATGCGAAAATAGTGTTTTTTCTGCGGGCGATGAGAAGTTGATTCTTGCCCTGGCTGCCCAACCCCGCCGCGAGCGCCATCGGCCTCTCCGGCAGCCCCGAGTTCGCCACCCGCTGCCACAACCGCATCGGCGGCACCGCCTCGCCGCTCGCGGCGGCCTGCCCCTCGAGTACCTTCTTTAGCCTTTGCGAGAGTTTTTTCAGTCTATCCAGGGTTTCCGCGTACCAGTTGGCCCGAGCAAAATGTGCGATCTGCACCATCGGTACATCCGGCATCGTTGGTACACCTGCCATCGTTGGTGCACGCGGCACGCGCAAGGGCACACTGTCAGGCGCATGGAATCCCAAACAATAAGGCTGTGCCCAAGACGGCATCTCATAAAGCCCTTCCCCGTATCTCAAGGCAACAACAATGGCACTCAGTGCCTCTTCGATGCGGTAACGTGCTCGGTTTTCGTCAGAAAGCTCGCAAATGCTTGCTAGTTTTAGAATTTCCTGACGCGTCAAAGTACCATAACTATAGAAGCCCAACTCGTCGAGTTCATGATACAGCGTTGGCAAGTCAACGGCCAGCATTAATTTTCTCCAAAATCGGCGCTTTCCAGCACTACGGCCACAGAGCCAGCACCATTGCCACAGGCACAACTGTCCTAAGCGTCAAGCCATTTCTCCCATGTTCGGTGGCCCAGCGGCGTCCCAGACAAGAACAACGCCACGACGCGAACCAAGAACAACGCACTTGGCACCCGAGCTTTCGCGCGACAACGCAACAACGCGGCAAATCGTACTCGAGTGCCACTACAATCGATTGTCACCACAATCGATATTAAAACATTACGGCAGGGGGAATTGCTTTGTCAGATCCAAGACAGCGCTCTTGACTCTCGCAATCGTCTTGTCGTCGCCCTTGGACTTTAGAACATCGACAATGAACCCTGCGATTATCTGCATTTCCTTTACGCCCATACCCCGTGTTGTAACCGCCGGAGTTCCGACCCTGATACCAGAAGTGACAAACGGACTCTTTGTATCGAACGGAATACCGTTTTTGTTCACAGTGATATTTGCAGCATCCAACCATTTCTCAGCGTCTCTACCGGTTATGCCGAGCGGTGTAAGGTCCACAAGCATAAGATGATTGTCAGTTCCACCCGAAACGATTCTTGCCCCCGCTTCGCTTAGAGCTTTAGCCATGACTGCAGCATTCTCCACGACGTGGTCGATGTAGACCGCAAACTCAGGTTGCAGCGCCTCCTGGAAAGCAACTGCCTTGCCAGCAATGACGTGCATAAGTGGGCCACCTTGAATTCCTGGCATCACCATGCTGTCAATGACTTCCGACCATTTCTTGAGTTCGCCCTTGGAGGTCGTGATGCCGCGGTTATTTTCCTTATCGGCACCAACAAAAATCATGCCACCACGGGGCCCCCGGAGCGTCTTATGCGTTGTCGTCGTCGTAAAATCTGCAATCTTGATTGGGCTCGGATGCTTGCCGACCGCCACAAGGCCTGCAATATGTGCCATATCTACCATGAGATATGCCCCAACCTCGTCTGCAATGCGCCTGAATTCGTTAAAGTCGATAATTCGCGAATAGGCCGATGCCCCTGCAATAATCAACTTTGGCCTGTGCTCGAGCGCCAGTTGCTCAACTTGAGCGTAATCGATGGTTTCCGTATCTCTGCGCACGCCGTAGCGCACGACATTATACATCTTCCCCGAAAAAGAAACCGGAGCACCGTGCGTAAGGTGGCCGCCGTGCGCCAGGTCCATTCCCAGAATTGTATCTCCTGGATTGAGGGCAGCAAACAAGACGCCCATGTTGGCCTGGCTTCCGGAATGCGGCTGGACATTGGCATGGTCCGCGCCAAAGAGCTTTTTCGCTCTATCTCGGGCCAGATTTTCGGCAATATCGACAAATTCGCAACCGCCATAGTAGCGTTTACCTGGATAGCCTTCCGCATACTTATTCGTAAGCACCGAGCCCACTGCTTCCATTACAGCCTTGGATGTGTAGTTCTCGCTGGCGATAAGCTCGAGCTTATCACGCTGCCGTGCCTGCTCGCTCTGCATTGCTGCCCAAAGTTCAGGATCCTCTTTTTCTATATAGGACATATACTCCTCCCCACATACTGAACGGTAAATTTATGCAGCTTTTATAATACAGCGATTCGTGTATTTCGGCCAGAGGCGTCATGGCTTATGCAGGCTTGTACAGCCTTATTCAGTGAGGACCTGGGGTTTTGAATAGTTGCATTGGGGAGTACTGGCACATCAGAAGAAAAAAACGTTGAAAGCACATCGGGTTGTCCAGACTGTCCCAAGTTGTCAGTGGAGTTTTTTTGGCTTTTCTACGATATCGACTTTGATTTCTACAACGATAGGCGCACCTTCTTTGGTACTAAAACCCAATGGATAATAGAATATTCTTGCACCGACTGGCAGACTCAAAGGCTGAATAAAGGTGCGGTACGAGACGGTTCCATTGGCTTGTTTTGCCCATATTTGCGTCTGAATCATGAGATTGACACCTTTAGAATCCTGATCCAGCGGCACAATTTGCATGATTGCTACGATTTTATCCCCAACGACTCGCACATCAAAGGGAGTCGCCATGGGGACGCTTCTGGAGAGAACACTGCTCCAAGGAATGATTTCGGTGCTCCGATCTGCACCCGCAGAAGCACTTTGTTGACTCGTCTGCGATGTGGAACCAGGCTGTTTGTTTACCGCCCCAGGTCCGATCACAGTCCCTGCTGTGCCCTGATTCGACGTGCCCTGATTCGAACTATTAGACCCGCTTGGGGACGGTTTTGCACCCGATTGTGCTGCAAATTCCTCCATCTTCTTCTGTAGAACTTGCACCATTGCAGGGGTCAGCGAAAAAGCAGAGCGTATCTGGAAGACGGCCACGGACTCATCGGTATTGGCTTGAGGAACTGCAGGAGAAGGGGTCTCGCCTACGACTTTTGTGTTGGTACCTTGCGCATAAATTCCAAGGCCATTCAGGCTGACAAGGATAAGAACAAAGGCGAAAACAGCGCTTCTTGACGCTGAAATAGGCTTAGAAACCAGATTCCGCATTAGAACTTTCCCTTTCTAGGGCGTTGAAGTCTGCATAGGCGCGGCACTGCCGAAGCTTGATGTGGAAGTACCGGAAGATACAGGTGACACAACTGTTGCAGCTGCAGCTCCATCGCTGTAGGTCATGATCACCGGATCACCAATAGGCTCAAACGAAATTTCGCTGGGCATAGTTATGGTAACTCCCTGATCAGACTTTAAGGAAGACCAGTATTGATTGATTGAGTCCATAGAACCGGAACCAACTTGGATTGTCCCCGAAGCCGATGCAATTGACTGCGGTTTCTTATTGACAAGCACTTTGCCTCCTACTACCAAACCAGCAGCAAAAATCAAAACAAGAACGCTTGCTGCAAGCACGGGCATAGAGATCCCCGCTCGACGGGAACCATTTCTGCGGGCCTTGCGTTTGTAACGAGTATCAAGATGTTCGGTAGCAAAGGTCTGGGGCAGGACCGACACTAACTTGGATTTTTCGGCATCCACAATATCAAAGCGCAAGTCAGCTTGTATGCGGGCGCGGGCCATAGCCAGTTTATGTTCTGCATCTGGAGACGTGAGCTGCTGCAAACGAGCATCGAGTTCACGAAACCCGGATACTCGGTCGGCACATTTGGGGCACTCGACAACATGAGATTCAAGCTTTTCTTTCCAAGGGGAAGGAACTTCACCATCGACGTAGGCTGAAAGCAGTGATTCATCTGGGCACATTGGTATCGTCCTCCCGTTCGAGCCGTTCCAAGAGTGCACTTCGAGCCCGATAAGCTCTAACCTTGACATTGCCTTCGCTAATACCAAGCACTTTGCCTATCTCTTTATAATTCATGCCACCATATTCCTTCATTATCAAAACGACCTTAAGGCGCTCAGGTAACGAATCCAATGCTGCACGCAATTCCTCGGCCGATTCGCGCTTAAGCAGGCCCTCTTCAGCCGAAGCTTCCACACCTGCATCCGACCCAATGTCCGCCATGGATAAAGAGCCGGCCTCAACGTCTTCCACCGGTTTGCCTTCGCTGCGCCACCATTTTTCGTAGGCTTTAGCCTCGCGCGATTTGCGTTTCGCGTAGTTGATGGCCGCATTCTTTACCACCCTGATAAGCCAGTATTTGGCATCGGCGTTTGTAGGAAAATCCATATTGTTCTGGAGCATTTTCCCAAAAGCGTCGTGTACCACATCTTCCGCTGCTTCGGTGGAATTGGTAATGCGGTAGGCAATCCGCAGGAGCATGTCGGCATTTGCTTCATAAATACTGCGAAAATCCATTTCCGACATGCTTCCCTTCAACTTATAACAATTGTTATGAGGCCAATGTTACGAAAAAGCTTAGAGCTTCTTCCAAATAGTGCCAGTCGGCGTATCTTCCAAAAGTATTCCCCTGGCCTTGAGACCGGCACGAATGGCGTCGGCTCTTGCCCAGTCTTTGGTTTTCTTTGCCGCTGCCCGCTCTTGAATAGCACTCTCGATTTCTACAACAAATTCGGGCGGAACCCTTGCTGTCTCGCGCTTGAGTTCGGAAAGCCTTAGACCAAGCACTTCATCCATGTTGTAAGCAACAGCCAAAGCTTCGCGAGGTGAAACATCGGGGTCTTTGAGCAGTTGCCATAGCTCGGCCAAGGCACGAGGCGCGTTCAAGTCTTCCGCCAGAGCGTCATCAAACCGCCCCAGGTGTTCTCTAGCCTTGTCCGATAAGGTAGAGATGTCCAAAGGAAGCGCGCCAAATGGAGCGCGGTCGGACTGTTCAAGGCCTTCCTTCTTTGCCGTTTGATCAGCTACTGCCGTTTGATCAGCTGCGTGGAGTACCTTATCCTGCAAGTCCAGGATTCTGTCGTCAAGCGCCTTCCTGGAAGCCTTGGCCTGTTCCATTCCTTCCCAAGAAAAACTGAGTTGGCTGCGATAGTGACCGCCAAGGCAGAAAAACCGGTAATCGAGAGGATCAAAACCGTGGTCGATCAGGCTTTGCAGCGTTATGAAGGTTCCTTTGGACTTAGACATCTTTCCATTGTCCAACACAAGGAATTCGGCATGCAGCCAGTATCTGACCCAAGGCTTGCCGGTCGCGGCCTCTGATTGAGCGATCTCGTTGGTATGATGCACTGGTATATGGTCTATACCGCCAGCGTGGATGTCGAAACTCTCACCCAAATACTTCATGCTCATTGCCGAACACTCTATGTGCCAGCCAGGGTAGCCCCGTCCCCAGGGACTGTCCCAGTTGAGCGCCTGGTTCTCGAACTTGGACTTTGTGAACCACAAGACAAAGTCGTGAGGGTTACGCTTGTTGCCGTCCACTTCGATGCGCGCTCCGGCTTTGAGATCCTCCAATTTGAGATTTGCCAATTCGCCATATCTCGGGAACCTGGAAACGTCAAAGTAGAGGTTTCCACCGGCCATGTATGTGAAGCCGTTGGCTTCAATGCGTTTTATGAGGTCAATCATGTCCTGGATGTGATCCGTGGCCTTGCAAACTATGGTAGGGCGCAAAATGTTGAGCCGCTCTGTGTCTGAGAAGAATGCATTGGTGTAGAATTGAGCGATCTGAAGCACACTTTGTCCACGTTCCTCCGCGCTCCTCACCATTTTATCCTCGCCGGTGTCGTCGTCGCCTGTAAGGTGCCCAACGTCCGTGATGTTCATAACATGGGTCACTTTATAACCAAAACGCCGCAAAGTGCGCACCAGCACGTCTTCGAAAATGTACGTTCGCAAATTCCCTATATGTGCATAGTTATAGACGGTGGGGCCACAACCGTAGAAACCCACCTTGGGTGGATTGAGTGGCACAAACTCCTGCAAACTCCGTCCCATGGTGTTAAAAAGCTTGAGTACGGGCATTTAGAACCTCCGTCATAGCCATACAGTTTCTCTAAGACATCGAGTGAATTCGGCTGAATCCGACCGAATTCGAGGTTACGTCCGGCCAAGGTCGACGTAAGCTTTAGATCGACGTTATAATGGAACTATGCAAACCCTACGGCAATTGGCGCAAAAAATCAATAACATGGGTATCAAAGTCGCACTTGACGAGCCAATGGCATCCCACACCACGTTTCACATAGGCGGGCCGGCCGATTTGTTCGTTTGGATTAAGACAGCTTCCGAACTTGCAAGAGTCACCAAAGTACTTGAGGAGGAAGGTGTACCTGTCTTTGTGCTTGGAGGCGGGGCCAACTTGCTTGTATGTGACGAAGGTTTTCGTGGTGCCATAATCGATCTCACAGGGCTTTGCAATGTGGCCCTGTGTAGGACTGGAGACGCGGTGTGTTCCGAAGCAGGTATCGCAATAGACACCCTGGCGGAACAGTACTTGGCGCTGGGGCTGGAGGGCATGGAAGATTTTTACGGCATGCCGGGCACTCTTGGCGGTGCTCTTTTTATGAATGCGCGCTGTTACGAACACGAGATATCGGAGCTCGTAGAAGGTTTTTGGCTCCTTAAAGACTCAAACGGCCATACGCTAGCCCGCAATGGCCGAATCGAAGGTAAGGGTTATTGTCAGTATTTTGCCAACGATCCCTTGCTCTGGGGCTACAAACGCTCGCCTTTTCAACAAGGTGAGCCTTATGCAGGCCGTTTGATAGTCTCAGCAAAGCTAAGGGCAAGGCCAGGATCTCCAGAGTCGATAGCGTCTCGCATGAGGTCGCGCAAAAACGATAGGCAGGCCAAAGGCCATTACCGTTATCCTTCTGCAGGCTCGATGTTCAAAAACAACAGGTCGTTCGGCAAACCTACTGGGATGCTGATAGATGGTTTAGGGCTGCGGGGTATGCGGATCGGAGACGCTCAAGTTGCTCCCTGGCATGGCAATATATTCGTCAACCGGGGCTCCGCCCGTGCCAAGGACATGATTGCCCTCATAAAGTCGGTTCGAACTTGCGTATTGGAAGCGTTTGGCTTTGCACTGGAACCGGAGGTTGTTTTTCTGGACGAAAATGGTCCTGCCCCGCTCTTCGGCTAGCAGGTTTTTGCTCAAGTTCCGATGCCCGCGAGCCGCATTTTAGCGAGATGCTATCCAAATTGCCTTGCGTTTAAAGGGCTCCAATATTACACTAATCTTATATGAACTCGATAAACGAACCGGCAGGCATCCTTGCCCTTATCACAGGTATTGCAGTATTGGCGCCATATATTTCGGACAAATTCGGTATCCCAATCGTTGCTACCATGACGCTGGCCGGCATTGTTTTAGGACCGCAGATCTTGGACATTTTGGAACCCAATATTCTGCTGCAGTTTATGGGTTCAATTGGGTTGATCTTTGCGTTTTTTGCGGCCGGTTTGGAGGTAAATGCCCGCATCATACAGAGGCATAAGCAAAAAGTCGCGCTTTTCGGAACAGTGACTTTTCTACTGCCTTTCGTAATTGGGTTTGCTTTCGGCTATCTGGTGCTGCACCAGGGTGCAAAATCTGCCATCCTTTTGGGAGCCTTCCTGGCCTCATCGGGCGCCTTGGCGTCTCATCCTTTTCAGCGAATTGACCTGGCGGGCAGAGATTCCGTTGAGGTGAGCAAAGGGGGAGCCGCCGTCGCCAGTTTTTTGGTGGTGGTGATATTATTTGTACTGAGCGCTTTCTTGCCCAACGGGGATTCATTCTCGATGGGAAGAGAAATCTTGATCTATAGTGTTTTTATTGTGGTCGCAAGCCTGGTGCTGCCTAGAATCGCGTCGCTCATTGCAAGAAAAACCAGAATTCAGGGCACGGTCGACGCCATTTCCTATCTTTTCCTGCTTTTTTCCTGCTCTTATATCGGATTCTTGCTGGGGATTCCCGGATACATAAGCGCTTTTCTGGTGGGCATCCTGATAAGTCCCTATCTTTCTGCGTCAAGGATAACTGCGGGCAGAATCGACTTCCTGGGAAATGCAATCTTTGTGCCTTTCTTGCTCGTCTTTATCGGAATTTCGGCGGATTTTTCGCTTATTTCTTCAGTATATGGACTAATTTTGCTTGTCGTGGGGTCCACCGTGCTCGGGATCGGCAGCAAGTATTTTGCCGCTTGGTTTGCAGCCAAATCTTTTGGATATTCTAAAGCGGACCAGGGAATTCTTTTCGGGTATTCTTCCAACTATTCAGTTTTCTCCATTTCGATCATATCCGTTGCAGGCAGCTTGGGGCTCTTGAATCAGCCTCTGGTTACAGGGGCAATTCTCCTGGTTATCCTTTCGAGCATTCTTGCGTCTGTTGCCGCACGGAATTCCGAATCTGCAATTCTGCCAAGCAGTTCATCAGCTGCAATCCCTCCGCAAGGCAGCAGTCATGGCAACCGCGTTTTGGTCGCTCTCTCCAAGCCGACGACGGCCCAGGCTCTTATGGATCTTGGGATTACATTGCGGGGCGCCGATGCAACTACTCCAATATTTCCGCTCGCTGTCGTTTCTAACGATCCAGCAAGCGAAAACGAAAGCAGACAGTATGCAGAAAACATGCTTGCTGGCGCTGTAATGCAAGGGGCGGCGTCTCAGGTGCCGGTGATTCCGATCTCGCAGAGTTCGGTCAACGTTGCAAAAGGCATTCTGGACGCAGCTGCCGAGCAGGATGCGAACCTCATCATCATCGGATGGAATAAGTCACCTCGGCTGTCCAACGCGTTTTTTGGCTCAGTCATAGATCAGGTTATATCAAGTGGAAATCAAATGGTCGTGGTAGCCAGAACGGTCGAACGCTTACCGGCGTCTCATATAGTTATGGTTGTTCCACCCCTGTGTGAACAACACCCTGGTTTTGGGGTCACCGTAAAGTCGGTCAGCGCACTCCTACGAAAGAATCAGGCCAAAGCTGTCCTGCTTACGCTTCAGGGCTATGGCTCGATTCTGGCGAAGGCGCTGAAGGAGAATGGCTTTCTTGAACCGGTCCAAGTTCTGGAGATCGCTTCTTGGAAGGACATAAATCAAGGGATCAGACAGCTGCCGTCGGGCAAAAAGTCCTTCGTGCTGTTGAGCGCCAGACCTTCGGAACCATCCTGGCATCCGGCGATCGAAAGGCTGCCACACCGGATAGGCGAAGAATTCCCCGATTCAAATTTGCTCATGGTCTACTTTCCCAGTGCTTCAAATCGGGAGCAATCTGGTGAGGAAGCAGGTGCCTCGCATCTAGCGGGCAGTAAGGATTACGAGGAGACTGAACAAGCCAGGCCTGCAGCGCAGGAAGATACACAGAGCTCTGTCGCTCCCGCACAAGATACTTTGAAGATCCTCAAACGTGCAATTGCGAATGGAACGGTAAGAGTGAACATGGAGCACAGCGCAATTGCCGACGCAATTCTTGAGCTTGTGTCCGCGGCATTTCCCTTTGATCGAAAACTGGCGAACAGGTATGGAACGCGACTCGCAGAGCTTGTCCAGCGCCAACCGATCGAGATTGAACCGGGAGTTATACTGCTGCACGACAGGGTACTAGGCATTGAAGAACCAATTGTCTGCCTTGGTGCTCACCGGCAGGGTTTTAGAATTGCGCTCCTGGATAAACCCGTCGAGGTAATTATTGTTCTTTTTGTGCCCGAGGACCAGCCGCACGAAAAGCATCTGGCCTTCTTGGGACAAATCGCCCATCTTTTTAAGGACCAGGGCTTGGCACGGCGTCTTTTGCAGGCGGACAAACCCGAGGATATTCTGTAAACCCTGTCTTTCGGGCTCCCAAACACCGAACCATCAGAGGAACAAATTCATTGATGATTGAATTCGTCAAGAACAAGGGCTCCTTCCTCATCCATGGTTATTGCTGCCTGTTTACGGCCAGAAGGAGCCCTCGAAAACTCTTGTTTCGCCTTTTCCAACACCAGCTCTACTACTAGTTCTTTGACTGATCCTATTACTGGTTCTTTATCAGAATAAACTCCACCCTCCGGTTCTTCCAGCGGTTCTCTACGTCGGTAAAGCTTACAACTGGCTGACTGGAGCCAAGTCCTTGAACGCTGAGGCGCCTTGCGTCCACGCCGTGCTGTACAAGCAAATTCTTGACTACTTCGGCCCGGGCTGTGGAGAGCGGGATTAGCTCCTTTGTCTCCTCCGCCTGGATCTTCGCCTGCGAGTAACCCAACATCTTGCCTATATTGTTCCCATGTCCCTCAATCCTGATACGATAGTCGGGGAACTTGTTGAGGATTTGTGCAATTCGCGCAATGACTTTTTCGTTTCGATCAGTTATCTCGCTGGGGAGTCCTACAAAATCGGCGTAATTAGCTCTAAACACAATTGAAGGCACCTTGATCTTGAGCCTGTCGCCGTCGCGCATTACAAGCACATCTACCGCGACTATGCCGTTTACCGTAGTCACATTTCCAAGAGAGTCGTGTCCAACGAACTTGAAGGGATAGTCGGTGGCGGACTGCACAAGCTCACCCTTAGAAGACAAGCCATTCCACACAATTTTGGCAGGAGGTTGACCTGTGCCGCTCCATTCCATGAAGAGCCGCTCTGAGCTGGGCGCCTCTGGCGACACCGACTCGACCACCGCCTCCTCCATGATGTCGAGCTTCCAATCGACGAGGCTCGCCGCATTGTCCACATTGATTCCAAAGGTCAACTCGTCGTCGACACCATCTCCATCGGGACTGAAGTAGGCAGGACTTACAGAAATATCTACCTTTGGGGGATTTATATTGACAATAATGGGCTTGCTGGAGGCCGTTGCGATATCGCCCTTCAGATAATGTACTTCCAGAACACCGACATACTCATCCGGCACAACCTCTCCGCGCATGTTATGACCATCCCAGACGAGTCGGGCGGGGACATCGGATCCAACGCCGGTAAAGTAACCCTGTTCTGTCCCCTTTTTATCCTTGAGCGAGAAGCGCCAGGATTCCACGCCCTCACGGTCTTCTACGACAATGCTAAAGGAAACATCATCTCTCACGCCATCGCCGTTCGGCGAAATACCCGTATCCGAGGCCGTGACATATACTCTCGGTTTTGTAATGTCGACGCGTATGCCCGAAAGCGATGCAAAGCCCTTGTTGCCGGCCGCGTCCACCGAACTTACTTCGTAGCTGAATTGCCCTTCCTTGATCTGACCTGACGAATCTTTACCGTCCCAGGAGACATCCCCGACTGTGCCCTTCCACGTCCATGTTCGGACAGTTACACCAGCGGAATTCTTAATCCTGCCAGTCCAATCGTCTCCAGGCTGAGATTTCTGGTGAATCACGAGCGTATCCTTGATGCCGTCGCCATTGGGGGAGAACAAGAGATAGTCAGCCGAAATATCGATCTTGGGCGCTACCGTGTCCAACTGAACAGGTGAGCTCACCAACTCGATACTATCGCCGTTGGAGTATTCAAGATGCAGCCGGGCAGCGTACGTTCCGTCAGGAACGGCGATGCCACCACTGGTCCTGCCATCCCATGCATATTGATCCTTAATGTCGGTCGTCCCGCGCCATGCCGCTACTGGTGAACCCCGGAGATTACCTGAAGTCCAGGCAAAGATTGCCAGTTCATAACTCGTGAGCGTATCGGGTTTAGGCACTTTCAAATTGATGTAGAGTGTATCCTTTACTCCATCCCCGTTCGGGCTGAACGCCGTTTGGTCAAGACTTAACCGTACATCTTTCTTTGCCGCATCTACCTGAATCTGAAGCGGCACTATTGCAAAGCTGTTGCCGGCGCTGTCTACAGAG
>Ga0116192_1000113_pt1 | contig 63093 bp, 42 predicted proteins | sample AD_UKC113_MetaG_FD_89876 | JGI IMG/M metagenome (GOLD analysis project Ga0116192, IMG submission 89876) | Active sludge microbial communities of municipal wastewater-treating anaerobic digesters from Hong Kong - AD_UKC113_MetaG | ecosystem: Engineered > Bioreactor > Anaerobic > Digestate...
AAAAAACCATAATACCGCAAGGAGTCACGTTTTACCTCGTTATCCCGATCATTCTGTTCGATATCTGCGTGTATCTGCGTCATCTGCGGATAATCATACGATCCACAGATGACGCAGATACACACAGATGTAAAACAGGGATGGATGTTCGGGCCAGGCGATGCCAAATTCGAATCCGCATGTCAGTGCTGTCCAAAATAAGTTTGCTCGGGGGGATTTTTTCTTCATTGCGAGAAAGAGGTGTCTTAAGAACGCTATCCCTAAAAAAACAGTTGTCTATTTGTTCAAAATGGCTTCTGCAAGCCGTGATTTGGACACAGATGACATATTTTATGTCCTCATTTCCTCAAAAAGAAACACCGATGTATGAATCGCTGCCGTGTCCGGAATGCGGCGCCTTGCGGATGACCCAGACAGTCGAAAACTATCGGCTGGAAAAAGGGTTGACCGTGAAGCGGCGCCGGCACTTCAAGTGTCCGTTGTGCGGCGTCCGCTTTTTTGACGATGATGCCGTGCGCCGCATCCAGGCAAAGCGGCGTAAACAGGGCGTCGCGCGCGTTGTTTGACGATTCGATTTAGGCCACAAGACCACGGCGTTTGTAAACTTGTTTGCAATCCGTATTGACGTTTGCGGCGCGTTTTGGCCTATACTTGCGCCGGTCGAATTCCCCGTGAGATGAAAGGCCGTCGGATGCGTTCCATTCACTATTTGTTTCTGTCCCTCCTGTTTTTCGCCTTCCATGCGTTTGCCGCGCCGGCGATTTTCATAAGCCCGCACGCATCGTCCATCGAGCGGACGGCGGCCCAGGAATTGCAGCGGTACTGGTTTGCGATGCACAGGGATGTGTTGCCCGTCGTGGAGACGTCTCCGTCGGACAGAAATTCTTCGGGATTCGTTGTGGCGGTGGCGGATCGCTTGCCCGGCCTGCCGGAAGCGTGGCCCTTCGGTTTGGACGTTCCAAGGGACGACGGGTACATCCTGCATACGATTCGGAACGGCAAACAGGCGCTGCTGGCGATCACCGGCGAAACGCCCGCGGGCGTTCAGCATGGCGTGTACGGTTTTCTCGAGTCGCTGGGCTGCGGCTTTTATTTTGGCGGCGATACCATCCCCCGAACCGCGCCGTCCTTCGACGAAATCGTGAAGAATGGCCCGCATGAGTCGCGATCGCCCGTGTTCGCGGTTCGCGGATCGCTGCCGTGGTACAACTTTTTCAACAGTCCCACGGCATGGGAACCGGAGGATCACAAGGCCTATATCGATCAACTGGCGAAGATGCGGTGCAATTTCGCGGGCTTCCACGCCTATGATTCAGAGCCATACGCGGCGTATGAGTTCGAGGGCAAACCGGCGGGCGGCGAACCGCTCGTCAATACATCGAAGCCCACGTGGGGAACGCAGCCCATGTCCACGGATGCGTTTTTCGCGGGAACGGGCCGTTATTTCGCCCGCGAGTATTTCGGCGCGGCGAGTTCGTTCATTCCGGATCGCAGTCAGGCCATCCATGCGGCCAAGGAGGTGCTGCGGCAGGCGTTTGCCTATGCTAAAACACGCGGGTTGAAGGTTTGCCTTGGATTCGAGATCAACGGCGATCCGTTCGATCCCGGCACGCAAAAACAATTCGACGCGCGTTTTCGGAATCTGCTGAAAGACTATCCGATGCTCGATTATGTCTGGCTATGGCAGTCGGAAGCCCAAGGCGTCAACCCCGCCATCAATCCCAAGGCCCGGTCGCTTTGGAAATCCCATGCCGATCGTTGGGCGGACGCTTTCGGCGATGTGAAGGAGCCGGAACGCCGCGAGGAAGGCGTGCGTTTGGCGTTGTTCGCCCTGCATGCCCGGCAGATCCTCAAGGCGCTTCGTCCCGACATCCAATTGGTCATGAGCGGCTGGGGCGGCGATAACTGGCTGCACTGTTCGGATTTCTATCCTGGAATGGACAAGGTTCTCCCACAAGACGTCATTTTCTCGGCGCTCGACGACATCCAACTTTCACCGGCGGTCAGCGAAGCCTATGGTCGCTTGTCTCCCCATCGCGGGCGCTGGCCCATTGTCTGGTTCGAATGGGACGGCGATCAATGGATGCCCCAGCCGAACCTGCGCGCGGCGGCGGCGGCGTGCCGCGATGCGCTAGCAAAGGGGTGTCAGGGGTTGCTCGGCATCCACTGGCGAACTCGAGGCGTGGAGGAAACCGCCACCTATTGCGCCCGTTTCGCGTGGGATCCCGATTTGACGATGGAAGGATTTTGCGAACGCCGCGCGAAAGACTTGTTCGGTCCGGAAAAGGCCGCGAAGATGGCGTCCTGCCTGATCGCGCTTCAGGACTTGGGTCCCCGTTGGGTTGGCGGATCCGGCCAAATGGAATGCGGGCCGTTTTCGTGGAGCGCCGGTCTGCCCGAAAAACGCGCCGGCCTGCAAAAGGTTGCCACGGAATTGCACGGAATGCTGTCGCCCGAGGCGCCCCCGGCATTCGATTGGCTCTTTGAACGGAAGCAATCGGGCAAGCCGTTGACGGCGATGGAAGATCTCGCGGCGCAGGTGGATTACGTCCTGGCCTTTGACGAGGCTGCGCGGCAATTCCTGCCGGACGGTCCTCTCGACCGGCTCATCGAGTCGGAGAATCCCGAAGTCATCGCGAAGTTCATCCGGGAGTCGCGTTTTTCCGAGGCGCTGCACCTGTACGCGCGCCATATCCGCAACAAGGGCGAACTGGGCGTGCTCGCCACGATCAACGCCAAGGCATGGGCGAATTTGTTGCAGCGGGCCGGCGTCGAATCCGCTGGATTGGAAAAATTGCCGGAAACGCTTGAAAACAAACCGATGCTGCTCGTTTTGCCCGACCGTGTCGTTGTTGCGGGAACACGGGACCACGCAATCCGTGTCACGCTCAAGACCCGGCCATTGGGCAAGCGGCGCTTCGACGCGATTCCGCTGGAGCGGATGGGGCGAACCACGTTCGCCTTTGCATTGCCGAAAGACAGCAACGGCCCGCTTGAATACGGAATCGAAGTCAGGGCGAAAGCCGCGCGCCTTGCATGGCCGGAGGGTTTCCCTAAAAACACGGCGACCGCCAATGTCATTCCGGCGTTTGCGCAAACGCCGCCCCCGACCCAACCGGCGGCGATTATGCCGGTATCCCCGCGCGCGACGGCCTTGCCCGAACGACACGGCGTGCGAATCGAGTGGGAAGCGCGCGATGGAGAGGCGTATGATGTTTCACGCGACGGGAAAGGCATGGCCACCGTTTTCGATGGCTGGTTCGAGGACACATCGCCGCCTTCCGGGAAATCGGTCATTTATCGTGTCGCGGCGAGGAGTGTCGCAAGCGGCCAAACGGCGACAGCCGATGTGAGGGTGGATGTCCCTGATCTGCCCTTGCCGGAGCCGCCCCAACGCATAGACGCCACCCCGCGCGCCAACCGGGTTATCTTGGGTTGGCAAAGCGATGAGCCGAACGCCTCGCGGTATCTCGTGCTCAAACGAGATGCGCACGGCAAGGTGGTCCAAGAGATTTATGTTGATGCCGATTACGGTCACTATCTGCAGATTTCCGATCAGGTTGACCCGGGGCGCGCCTATGTGTATGCCATTGCCGCGATCGCGCCGGATGGTCGCCCCGGTTTGTGGTCAAAAGAGGTTTCCATCGAAGCGTCGCGTGAACCTCTCCGGCCCGTATTACACCTCCGTTTCGACAGCGACCAGTTTCTCAAGGGCTTGACCCAACTGGCCGAAAGCGCGCTTGTGCTCGGCGGGAAGGGCTGGGCGCAATTGCCGCCGCAACCCGAATGGAACCCGAGTTATTCGTTGACTCTGGCATTGTGGGTAAAATTGGACCGGCTTGAAGGCATGCCCGTGCTGTTGAGCAAAGGCGCATGGCAGCAATCCGGCTATTTTCTCCAGATTCTCAACCGGCAGATTCGTTTCTATCTTGCGGGCGTGGACACGTTGGACGCCGGTTTGCTGCCGAAGGGCCAATGGGCCCATCTTGCGGCTACTTATGGCTTTGGCGAAATGCGCATCTACGTGAACGGTGAAATGGTCGGACGCAAGCGCGTTCAGGGCCGGCCCCGTACAAGCGACGTGCCCCTGCTGATTGGCCGGTACGGGGCAAACGACGACGCCTATTTCGTCCATGGCATGATGGACGACATCCGCATCTACGATGTCCCCCTGACCGAAACGGAAATCGCCACGCTCTACCGCGAAACGAAACGGAAATAGCGGCAAACGATTTATTCAAGTCCGAGTTGTTTCTTTTTCTTTTCGCCGGGAATGCCGTCCTTGGTCCAGCCCCGAATCTTGTAATAAACCGTTTTCATTTCATCCAGAGGCACGAGGGATTTTGGGTTGTCCGCTATTTGTGGTTCGTTGGTGAGACGTCTGGGCAGCGTGTCGTCCGCCGCGGTGAGGCCCATTCGCACATTGAAAAGCCGTTCGAGATTGAAGCCGCGTTCGCCGATGTCCTTCAGAACGCCGACGGTAACCTTCATGCCCGTCACGGCGCTGAGGGCGTGGGTGTGGGGGAGACCCGGCAGATGGATGGGGGCCATCTTGCCCGGCAGTTTGTTCAGGGCGTTCGACGCACCGCCGAGATAGGGCAGCGCCGCGTTCAGCGCCTTGGTCACGACATGATCCGGATGCGAAATGATCCATCCCGGATAGAACGAAAACATTGGGAACAGGCAGCATCCACACGCGGAAACGGCTTCGAGCAGATTCTGGTTCATGATGGTGAGGGCGGCTTTCGAACGGGTGGTATGGGGGTCCATGGCAAGGCCGAGACCTTCCATCAGGACCATGTAGCCCGCGTTCAGGTGGCAGCCGCCACGGTTCGCGGTGGCGTAGCCGAGTCCTTGTCCGGCCGCGGCGCGCGGTTCGTAGGCGGCCAGTTCCAGACCTTTTGAATGGATGGCGAATTCTGCGCCGCCGAATTTTTCCGCCAGCCGTTTCGTGCCTTCCGCAAGGAGATCACCGATCCCGCGCCGGTAGGCGATATCTTCGAAGACCTGCGCCAGATTGTCCGTTTTCCCAAATTCGAGCCCTGTTTTCCAAAGCCCTTTTTCATTCAGTTCCATGGCAAAGGCGATGACGCCGCCCGTGGTCATCGTGTCCATGCCGAGTTCATCCAACAGGACATTCCAGCGAATGATGGCATCAAGATCGCCGTTTTCGATGTTGGCTCCCAGCAGTCCCAGCGTTTCGAGTTCGGGGCCTTTGACCTTTTTCCCGTCCACCTCGACCAGCCGGCTGCAGCGGATCGGACATGTCGGGCAGCCCATGTTTTTGATCAGGCGGGTTTCGGCCAGTGTCTGGCCGGAGATATTGTCGAAACGGTCGAACTTGCCGGCCTTGAAATTGCGCGTGGCGAGCAGGCTGCGTTTTTGCATCAGGCGCAGCAGGAAGCCCGTCCCGTATTTGGGAAGTTCTTCGCCGGTCAATGGGTGTTCCTTGAGCAGTTTGACCCATGCGCGATAAACGGCCTTCATTTTTTCGCGATCATGGACGGGCGTGTCCTTACTGCCGCGCGCCGTGACCGCCTTGAGGTTTTTGGCGCCCATCACGGCGCCCATGCCCGCGCGCCCGGCCGTGCGGTCGCCGCTGAAGACGGCCGCATAACGAACGAGGTTTTCGCCGGCGGGACCGATGACGATCTTCTCGCAATCTTCGCCGAGCGTTTCCTGTGTTTCGCCCGTTGTCTTGCCCCAAAGGGAGGCGGCATCGTGGAATTGCACGGTATCTTCGGTGATTTCGATCCAGACGGGCGTGTCCGCTTTGCCCGTTACGACCAGCGCATCATACCCGGCCTTTTTCAGCGCGAGGCCGAACGGGCCGCCGCAGTTGGACGATGCCAGCAGTCCCGTAAGCGGCGACACCGCGGAAACGTTGAAACGGCTCGACGACGGCGCGCCTGTACCGGATAGCGGGCCGGTCGAAACGACCAGATAGTTCTCCGGCGCGAATCCGTCCGTGCCCGGCGCCACGTTGTCGTAGATGATTTTGGCGGCCATCGTTTTGCCGCCAAGATACATCGCACGGTCGTCGTCGCTCCATGGATATTCGCCGGACTCACGGCGAGTCAGATCAACCTTCAGTACCTTCCCCATGTAGCCGCCATATTGCGTGCCCATCGCATGGACTCCTTCCGGTTGGACTTCCCTCATTCGACAGTGCGACTTTATCACACCTTCACGCGGTCTGCCAAGTGTTTACTGCACAATGGTCCCGGGGGCTGGGGTCGCCGCACCCGATTCGCCAATCGCCTTCCGGCGCTTGTCGAGTTCCGAGGCATCGGCGTTGCGCGCTTGAGCCTCGTTCAGATAATTCCGCGCCGACGTCATGTCGCGGCCCGCGGTGGCGATGTCGCATAGGCGCAGCCAGGCCTCCGGATCGTCCGGATAGGCTTTCGTGGCTTCGTTTAATAAATCGAAAGCTCGTTGCCCCTGCCTGAATTGCAGCGCAATCTCGGACAATACGATCAGGGGTTTGCCGCCGATGGCCGGCGCGGCCTCTTTTGACAGGGCGTAAATTTTTGCGGCGTCCCAAAGGCCGGATCCCGCGCAGGTTCGCGCCAGTTCGGTCCAGGGGGGCGGCGCGCCTTCCGGCGGATCCGGCGGGTTCGGCCACTCGCGCAAGAACCCGTCGGTCGCGTTCATGCGGGCGCGAATCAATCCCATCAGCAGCCACAAGGGGTAATCGGGTGGTTGTGCGTGCATCAGATCATCAAGCGCGTAAAACGCCCTCATCGTCTGGCCGCCCAGTGCAAGACCTTGGGCCCGCTGGCGCAGACCTGCCGGATCGCGTGGATTCTTGGCCAAAACCCCTGCGGATTGAACCATGAGACCCCGGACGCGCCGGGCCAACTCGCGCGCGTGCTTGAACGGTGCTTCGGCCCGTTCGCTGTCGCTTCCGAGCGTTGCGCGTTCCAAAAGCGGTTCCGCGGCTTCAAAATGTCCTTTGGCCGACAAAGCGAGACCGTATTGGGTCAAGTCCGCGCCCGTGAGGGGCGCGAGGGCGTCGGCATGACGGAAATAGTCAACCGATGCCGCCAGATCGTCCACGTTGCCGTGTTCGGCATGCCGGTCGAAAAGCATGTGTGCAATGGACAACGCGCTTGTGCGGCGCGTCAAATCCGCGCGCAATACGGCGCGAAAGGCCTCCAAGGCGGCATCCGTTTCACCGCTTTTCATGAGAACGACGCCCAGGGCTTCACGCGCCGCACTATCATCAGGCGCTTTTTCGAGCGATTGTTGAAGACAGTCGCGTGCATGGGCGAGAAGACCTGCCGCCTCTTCCGGATTTTCAGTGGCGTTTGCGCGGGCGAGAAGGGTCAGACCGAGTTTGCGCATGGGGACGGGGGAATGAGGCGCGAGTTGGGCGGCGTGATTCCACAGCGCGACCGGATCCTGCCAGACGAAGTTGCGCAGATACGTCCCCGCGCCCGCCGACAGGACCAGCGCCGCGCAGGCGATGCCGAAGGCCGCCCGAATGCCCGGAGTACGCGACACGGCCACCAACCACGGCACGAACAAGGCGGCTCCCGCGATGGCCAGATAAGCCGCGCGTTCACCGGGATCGGCCGTCGAGGCCGTTCCGGCCAGCAAGGCCGACGCCATCCATGTCATCGCAAGCCCCGGCAGCCATTTGAACGCGGCAACGACAATTCCCACGGCCAGGGGCGCCGCAAGAAACACCCACGAGGCGGACACGGGCGCCGGGGCCGCGCTCAGGTTGATTGGAATGATAATTTTCAGCAGTGTCTGACAAGCCAAGCTGAAATCCGGCATCCGAAGCGAGGAAAACGACGACGCCCATTGGGCCGCCAGCAAAACCGCAAACAAGAACCAACAGGGGAAAAGCGACACGGCCTGCGTGGATTTGGACCGGCCCGGATAAGCGCACAGGCTCGCCGCCGTCACAATCAATACAAACGCGAGCGCGGATGTATGGGCCGCCGCGCCCAGCGCGAAGCAAACACATGAAAATGCGACAAACGAATAGCGGGGATTCGACTCGTCCCGCGTGCCGTGCAGAAAAAAGAGCAGGCCCGCCAGCACAAATGCCGCGGAGAGCAGGCATCCGCGACCGATCGCCATGACGACGCTTTCCGTTGCGAGGGGATGCAAGGCAAAGAGCAGGCCCGCCAGCATCGGAATGGCCGGCGCCACGGACCCGCCCAGCAACATGCGGCACACGAGAAACAGCAGCACGCCGTTCGCAAGGTGCAGAAAGAGGCTCGACAAGCGGTACAGGAAAGGATCTTCGCCCGCCAGTTTCCAATCGATCGCCAGATCCAGAAACGTCAAGAGGCTGGGACTGCCCACGGCGACAGCCTGCGGCGCGGTTGCCAGTGAATGTGCGGCCTCGTTTTGACACAACCAGCGCAAGTCGTCCGCGTGAAACGGAATCCTGAATGCGTTTGAATAGGCCATCACCCCCGCCGCCACAATCAGAAACCCGCACATCCAGACCTGCGCCTGCTCGAATCCCGAATCGAACGTGAAGACGGGTTTCGACAACTTCTCATCCAAGGCCACATCGCCGGTGGATTCTTCCGTGGCCGAAGCAACGCCTTTTTTTTCGTCTGAAGACACGACTTTCAACCCTCGATACGCCAACGCGGATTATAGGAAAACACACCGGAGGTATCAATCCTTCATCCCGCAAAAAACAGCCTTGTCATGGATGCCATTTTTCCAACGATCGCCAGTATCTTTAGAGCACCGAGTTCATGAGGAAAAATTGAAAAGGGCCGCCTTGTAACGCCGATTTCCAAATCGGCTTGCTGAAACACGACATGCCGATTTGGCAATCGGCGTTACATTCCGAGATGTTTATGACTCCGGGAGTATGGTGCGCTCACGGTCAGAACCTTTCCGCGATGATTTACAAGCGGTTTTCGGTTCCGGAGATGATGCGCCGGATGTTCGCTCGGTGTTTCCAGACGACCAGGATGGCGATAAGGGTGGCGGCGATGCGGACGGGCAGGGAGGGTTCGAGAAACCATGCCGCGGCGGCGAGGACGGCGGCGGCGCTCATGGAACCGGCGCTCACCATGCGCGTCGCGCCGAAGACGGCGGCGAACACGACAGCGGCGATCAATGTCGGTTTCGGACACAGTGCAAGGAACACGCCCGTGCCGGTGGCGACGCCCTTGCCGCCGCGGAACCGCAGGAAGATCGAAAACGTGTGGCCGAGGATGGCCGCCACGCCGCACGCGAGGGGAAAATGGCTCCAGTCGGAAACCGGCGCGAACAGCAGGACGGGCAGCAGCCCCTTGAGCATGTCGCCCGCCAGCGCCAGCGCGCCCCATGTCTTGCCGAGCACGCGCAAGGTATTCGTCGCGCCGATGTTTTTGCTGCCGTGTTCGCGGATATCCACACGGCAAAAGGCAAGGCCGAGCCATAACCCGGTGGGTATCGAACCCAGCAGGTACGAAAGAACGATTGCCATGTATTGCATACGCCATTGCTCCTGGCCGGGCGCCGAAATCGTTAACGTCCGGAACGCGTCTCGCGCGGTTTTTCCTCACGCAATTCGATGCGGATCGGCACGCCCGCAAACCCATGGCGGTCGCGCAGGGCGTTTTCGATGTACCGCAGATAACTGAAATGGAACAGGCGCTTCTGGTTGACGAATAGCACGAAGGTCGTCGGCTTCACGCTCGCCTGCGTCGCATACAGGATCTTCGCCGCCTTGCCGCCGTGGCTCGGCGGCGTGTGCTTTGCGCGCACCTCTTCCAGGAGCCGGTTCAGTTCCGCAGTCGGGATGCGTTTCGTGGCGGCCTCGGCGGCCTTGTCTATGAAATCGAAGGCCTTGAACAGGCGCAGCCGCGTCAGGTTCGACACGGTCAGATACGGCACGTGCTTGAGAAACGGGGCCTTGAGATCAATCTCGCCGGCCAGCTCCGCAAAACGCGCCTCCTTGTCTTCGACGAGGTCCCATTTGCTCCACAGCAACACCATCGCCGTGCCCTGTTCCTGGACATAATCCACGATCCGCTTGTCCTGGTCGGTGATGCCTTCGGTTGCGTCCATCATCACGAGACAGACATCGGACCGGCGCACGGCGCGCAGCGACCGGCTTACGCTGTAAAACTCGACGTGTTTCCGGATGCCGGCCTTCTTGCGCATCCCCGCCGTGTCTATCAGCACGTAATGCCGGCCCTTCCATTCGAACTCGATATCAATTGCGTCGCGCGTCGTGCCGGGCGTGCTGTCCACGATTTGCCGCTCCTCGTTGAGGATCGCGTTGACAAACGACGATTTGCCGACGTTGGGCTTTCCGATCACCGCGACGCGCGTGACCTCCGGCCCCTCCTCGGCCTCCTCGGCGGGCGGTTTCTTGGGCAGATGTTCGACGACCGCGTCGAGCAATTCCCCGATGCCGAGGTTGTGCGTGGACGAAATGGCGACGGGATCGCCCATGCCGAGTTCGTAGAAGTTATACCGGTTCATTTCGAGTGTTGCGTTGTCGAGTTTGTTGACCGCGAGCACGATCGGTTTGCCCAGCGAAAACAATTCCTCGCGCAATTCGCTGTCAATGCGCGTCAACTCCTGCTGACCGTCTATCACGAACAGGATGACATCCGCCTCCTGAAGGGCGACGCGCACCTGCCGCTGCATCTTTTCGACGACGGAATCGTCCGGGTTTTCCACGATACCGCCCGTGTCCACCAACCGGAACGCCACGTCTTTCCACGAAGCCGTCGTGTAGGCCCGGTCGCGTGTGATGCCTTCCTCCGAATGGATGATGGCGCTCTGTTTTCCGCAGATGCGGTTGAACAGCGTGGATTTTCCGACATTGGGCCGTCCACAGATGGCGACCAATGGCAATTTGCTTTTTTTGGGCATGATGCCTCGCTTTCAGACGACACGATCATGGAAAGACGACGAAATTCAGCATTGTTGCGTCCTGCGATCGCGCGCAGACGCGGCGGCCCCGCCAACGGGCTGTGGTCCTTGTCCAACGTGTCGAAACCATTATACCGGTATGCCGCGCGCGCGTGCCAATCAAAACTTGCCTTGCCGTTCGATTGAAACGTTCGAGTGATTACGCGCGGAATCGTTTCATGGCCGCATGCTATAATCCCGCCGCGACACGGTGGACAATGGAAATAAGAAGGGCAATGGCGGCTTGTGAAACCAATGGGTGAATTTTCCAATCTGGACACGGCGGCGATTCTGGGCTGGCTGCGCGAGGAGGATCCGGAACGCCTGGAAACGCTTTGGAAAGCGGCGGATGCCGTGCGCAAGGCGAATGTCGGCGACGAGGTCCATCTGCGCGGTTTGATCGAAATTTCCAACTATTGTTGCCGGCTGTGCGGTTACTGCGGTTTGCGCGCGGACAACAAGGGGCTTGACCGTTACCGGATGTCCGAAGACGAAATCATGGCATGTGTACATCAGGCGGCCGAGTACGGCTACGGCACGGTCGTGATGCAGGCGGGCGAGGATTACGGCATTACGCGCGAATGGCTCGCGAACCTGATACGGCGCATCAAGTCCGAGACGGCGCTCGCGGTCACGCTGAGTCTGGGCGAACGCCCCGACGCGGACTTGGCGGCATGGCGCGAGGCCGGCGCGGATCGCTACTTGTTGCGTTTCGAGACGAGCGACGCCGATTTGTATGCGCTTATCCATCCGGCCCATGCGGGGCGTCTGTCCGACCGGATTGCCATGCTGCGCCGGCTCCGCGAAATCGGCTACGAACCCGGCAGCGGCGTCATGGTCGGCATTCCGGGACAGACCTATGCGAACCTTGCGCGGGATTTGGAAACGTTCCGCGCCTTGGATCTCGACATGATCGGCGTCGGCCCGTATCTCTCGCATCCCTCGACGCCGCTCGGCCAGGGCAGATGGACGCGCAAGGTCGCGCCGGAAGATCAGGCGCCCAACACGGAATTGATGACATACAAGACGGTCGCGTTGACGCGGCTGTTGTGTCCGCACTCGAACATTCCGAGTACGACCGCTCTTGCGACCATCAATAAGGCGCGGGGACGCGAACTGGGCCTCATGCGCGGCGCCAACGTCGTCATGCCCAACCTTACGCCCGTGAAGTACCGCGCCTTGTACGAGATCTACCCCGCCAAGGCCTGCATTGACGAGACCGCGCAGCAATGCCGCGCCTGCCTTCACGCCCGCATCGCCTCGATAGGCCGGTCCGTGGGCAAAGGTCCCGGCGGCCGCAGGAAGAACGCAACGATTGGAGAGTGAAAGAACATGCACCGTTTGTCCTGGTTTTGTGTGCCGATGTGCGGGTTGCTGTTCTGCGGGATATCAGCGGGAAGTGGTGATAACAAAGGCGGAGCCGGCGGCGCCGTCCCGTTCACGCTGGCGCGGGATGGACAGGCGGCGTGCAGCATTGTCGTGGCGCAACATCCAACGCCTGCCGCGCGTCTGGCGGCCCTTGAACTGCAGTTCCATGTATTGAAAATCACGGGCGCGGAACTGCCCATCCGCACGGATGCGGAGATTGTTGCGGGGCCACGCATACTCGTGGGCGACAGCGAATCCACGCGCGCCATGGGACTCAGGGGCGCCGATTTCGCGCCACAGGAATACCTCATCGCCTTTCGACCAGAGACAATCATCCTCATCGGTCGCGATTGGGAAGACACGGAGGCCAATCGGCGCGAACTGGGCCGTCCGATGAATTGCGGCGACACGCTCGACGCGACCCGCCAACGGATAGACTACTGGAAGACGGTCGGATATGCCGAACGGAGCGCCGGGGAAATGGAACTTCCGGGCGTCTACGACGATCAGGCGACGTGTTACGCCACGTATGACTTCCTTGAACGGTTCTGCAAGGTGCGATGGTACGGACCATCGGAAACGGGCATCCTGATCCCTTCATGCCGGTCGCTTGTCGTCAAGGGCGCGGACATTCGCCGTTCGCCGGCCCTCAAATATCGCGACGCGCTATGGTCGGGCAACTGGCCATTCATGCAGAAGCAATGGGGGCCGGTCACGCGGTCCGAAGTGTACCTTTTCTGGCGCCGGTTGCGTCTCGGCGGCGAGAAATGGGCCGGTAATCACACGTTCCATCCCAAGACGATCCAAACCATGCTCAATGATCCCGCCTATCAGGCGCAGGGACCCGGCCACGGCACGCAACTCTGTTACTCGAATCCCCGACTCGTCGAACAGGTCGCGCAGATGGCGCGGGATTTCTTCGACGGCAAGCAGAACGCGCCCGAAGGCTGGAAAGCCGTCGGCGACTATTTCGCGATTGTTCCAGACGACAATTCGAAATTCTGCCGGTGCGAGCGGTGCCAAGTGTTACTCGCGTCGGGGAAAGACATGGACACCGGCCAGTTCAGCAGCGGCACGGTCAGCAACTATTTCTTTTCCTTCGTGAACGCGGTGGCGCGCGAGGTGCGCAAGACGCATCCGGATAAGTACATCGCGACGCTGGCTTATTGGAACTATGCGCTGCCGCCGCGTGGCTTCGACATCGAACCCAATGTGTCCGTGGCGCCGTGCCTCCATACGTGCGTCTACGCCTTTCACAGGGAAATGCGCGAAAACGACATGAGTCTCTACAAGGAATGGCTGCAAAAGGCAAAAGCGCCGGTCTTTCTATGGAACTATTACCATCACCCCATGGAACCGGCCTTGATTGACAAATGGAAATGTTTTCCGAACGTCATGGCGCACAACACGGCGGATTCGATGCGGATGTTCATCCGCGATGGCGTCCGCGGGATTTTCATCTGCGGTGAACAGGACATGCTTGAAGGGTATGTTATCGCCAAAATTTGGGACGATCCCGAACAGGACGTGGACGCCATTCTGCGCGAGTTCTTCCAGCGATATTTCGGGCATGCCGCCAAACCGATGGAAAAATTCTACCGTCTCTTGGAGGCGATCGCCTGTGATCCGAAAAACTATCCGCCGCCGTACTACCGAAAGAACGGCATTGATTGGCGGGGTGTCGCATGGAAGACGCTCGGCACGGAAGAACGCATGAAGAAGCTGGGCGCCCTGATGGCCTCCGCGCGATCGTCCGCCCGGACCGACCTCGAAAAACGCCGGGTGGGTCTGTGGCAGGATGCCTTCTGGAAATGGATGGAGGACGGCCGAAACGAATACGTGGCGAAACGATCCCAAACGACCGGTAAAGAGGGAAAATAGGATGAAGCATGTATGCCGGGCAAGCGGCCTTGTGGCAATCGTTTTACTGGTGTGTCCGGCTGTATTGGCAAACGAGGAGACGTTTCCCGTGAAACATGTGAAGGTGTACTTTGAAAAGGGGCGTTTTGGCGGCTGGCCCGCGAATCACGGGATATGGAGTTGGGGCAACGAAATCTTGGTCGGGTTCAGCCGGGGCTATTACAAGGACATGGGGCCCTCGCGGCACCATATTGACCGCGAGAAACCGGAGGAGCATCTGCTGGCGCGAAGCATGGACGGCGGCGAAACGTGGCAAATCGAGGATCCCGCCGCACAGGGCTATTTGATTCCGCAAGGCAAGGCGCTGCACGGCGCCGAGACGCCGGGCGTGAAGATCCCCGAACTTCGGGACTGTCCGGGGAACATCCATTTTACGCATCCAGACTTTGCAATGACGGTGCGAATGTCGAGCATAGACGCGGGCGTGTCGCGATTTTACTATTCATACGATCGCGGCCATTCGTGGGAGGGGCCGTTCCGCCTGCCGAATTTCGATACGCCGGGCGTGGCTGCGCGCACGGATTACCTCGTCGGAGGCGATCGCGATTGCATGTTGTTTCTTACGGCGGCCAAGCGGAACGGCAAGGAAGGCCGGCCTTTCTGCGCGCGCACGCGCGACGGCGGCGCCACGTGGGACTTCGTGTCGTGGATCGGGCCGGAACCGGCAGGATATGCGATCATGCCGGCCACGGTCCGCCTCGCCCCGGAGGAGTTGATCACGGTGATCCGTTGCCGGGAAGGCGATTCAAGCTGGCTGACCGCCCATGTTTCACGCGACAACGGCCAGACTTGGAAAGAACAGGGACGTCCCGTGGAAAGCACGGGGGAGGGAAACCCCGCGAGTCTTACCCTGTTGGACGATGGCCGCCTGTGTCTGGTCTACGGTTACCGCGCAAAGCCGTTCAGCATGCGCGCCCGGATCAGCGATGACGGCGGCGCGTCATGGGGCAAGGACATTGTGTTACGCGACGATGGCGCGGGCCGCGACATCGGGTATCCACGAAGCGTTCAGCGTCCCGATGGCAAAATGGTCAGCGTCTACTATTTCCACGACGACGCCACCGGCCCGGAACGTTACATCGCCGCGACGATCTGGGATCCGGCCGTGTGCCGGTAAGTCTTGATTTATGGACGGTTCCAACGAGACACAAGCGATGGGAAGCATAAAGGACGATTCACCCGCGGCCGCGTGGCGGAGACTCAGGCGGCGCTTCGGTTTGGCTGTTCGCGCGGCGTTGATTGTGGTGGCGTGCGTGGCGATGCTGCTGGCCTATCTGGTTCAACTGGAAGAACGGGTCGTTTTTGATGCAAAAGCCGCGGAGGGCATCATTCCATCGGCGCCGCGTCCGTTTGCGCCGGGGCCGCGTATGCCGGACGGTCTCGATCTGATGAAATCGAACAACAACGTGGATGTGGCCCAGTTTCAAGGCCGCTTTTACGTCGCGTTCCGCACGGCGCCGACTCATTTCGCGTCGAACCGGACCCGGATCGTGGTCGTGAGTTCTGCGGATCGCAGCCAATGGGAGCGGGAAGCGGATATCGCGCTGATGGAAAGCGATCTGCGGGAACCGCGTTTCCTCGTGTTCCGGGAAAGGCTGTTTCTGTACTTCTTTCGGGGTGGCAGCAATCCATTCGGGTTTGCTCCGCAAAGCATGTACGTCGTGGAGCGGACGGGTTCCGGGGCATGGTCCTCGCCGAGGGCGATCTACCGACCCGGATACGTCGTGTGGCGCGCGCGTGCGTTCAACAATCGCGCCTACCTGTCGGTCTACCACGGCGCGGGGCTTTACACGACGAAAGATCGCCCCGGCGATGTGCGGCTGCTGGTATCCGATGACGGATATGAATGGACGCCGATTTCGGATGCGCCGCAGGTCAGCGACGTGAGCGCGGAAGAGGGCGAATTTACCTTCGACGAGGAGGGTAATCTGCTTGCGACGGTGCGACTCGAAGTCCACGGCGCGCTCGTCTGCAAGGCCTCGCATGCGGATCTCGCGCATTGGGAATGCCGGTATACGCCTTATAAATACGATTCGGCGATCATGTTCCGGCACGCGGGCACGGCCTATGTCATTGCGCGAAGGAATCTTGCCGGTCCCTTTGAGGACGAGCCGTATTGGGCGCCCACATCCCTTCACCGCGCATGGCGTCTCGCCCGTTATTCGCTCACGCGCAAGCGCACCTGCCTTTACAAACTCGACGCCGAGGCCCTTCGGCTCGTTCCGTTGTTTGATCTGCCCGGCCGCGGCGACACGGCATACGCCGGCATAACGCCTCTCGACGCCCGCCGATACTGGGTTGTCAATTACAGCAGCGATCTTGAAGGGCTCGATTGGCCATGGCTTGGCGGTCAAATCGCCGGCAGCAGCCTGTACGAAATGGAACTGGCGTTTCCCGTGGACCGATAGCGGGCCTTTCGGCTATTTGTGCGGGAAAAACTCCGCCTCGTTCATCATTTGGGCGAAAGATCCGCGTTCAATGCCGGTTTCGGGCTTATGGATTGGGGGGCCACTCGACAACGAGGGTTTGGCCGCCGCCGTTGTTTTCGACGCTGTAGAGCGAATTATCCACGGTAAACGACGTGAACAGGGTGTTGAGATCGGCGATGGGCATATCGAAATCGAACTCGAGAATCGGTCCGAAAGCGGCATAGGGTATGGCGGTGTAGATATCGTCCGGCAAGGCAGAGCGGATTGCGATATGCTTGATCGTTGTGGGGCCGTCGCCGGAGGGCGTCAAGGTCCATTCGGCCGGATCGCACAGTCCGCCGTCGGCCGCATTCACCAAGCGAACCGTGAACGGGTAGGGACTGACGACATCGAAGACCATTTGCGTGATATACCGGGGCATGTATTTTGCACGCAGAAAGGCCGTGGTGGCGGCGCCGCTCGCCGAGGGCACGACGCGCAATTCCCCGCGCAACCGGTCGCCGGCGTAATTTTGCGGCACATAGGGGGTTTGCGCCGTGTAGCGCAGCGTGCGCCCGGCGATGGCAATCTCGAACGAGGGCGTAAAGGACTGGGCGGTATGCTTGAGCGTGGCCCAGCGCAGGATGTACTGGCCGCCGAGGTCGTTGACGATCTGCTGGAACTGCACGCCCAGTTGCTCCACCGTCGAAGCCGGGTAATACTGCCCCTTCGTCTGGGATGCAAGCAATTGAAGCGTGGTCAGGTCCAATTCCGCGCCGAATCCGATGCAATAGAGGGCAATCCCGCGTTGATTGGCGCGATCGATGACTTGTTGGTAGGTGTGGTCGCTGGCTTCGTCGCGCCCGTCGGACAGAAAGACGATTGCGCGCTGCTCGTCCTTCTTGTCGGCTTCGCTGGTGCTGAAGCGGCTGGCCGCCGCGAACAGCGCATCCCAGCAGCGCGATTCGGCGGGAAATGCGCGGATCGCCGGCCAGATGCCGTCAATCGCAGCCTTGAGATAGTCCTTGTCCGTCGAAAAATCGGAAATCATGGCGGGATCGCGATCCGCGCGATGGAACTCGTAGATGCCGACCTTGGCGTCGGGACTCAGTGAATCGAGAAAGACGTTCTTGGCGGCATCCTGCATGTAGTCCACGGCATCGGAAATGCCGTTGTGGTTGGTGTCGCCGTTGATTGTGCGATCCGTCATGCTCTTGGTGTAGTCGAGCACCAGAAAAGCCAAAAGTTGCTTGTTCGATCCCGTGGCAAGGTGCGAATCGGTCTCGGAACTGATGCGAATGCCGTCTTCACGGCAGGTGACCGCGAACTGGGCCGGCGAGGCATGAACGGCATGGTCGTTTTCGTCGCGCAGTGAAAAATCGAATTCAAGCAGGTACGGCGCGGAATAGGTGCTTGTGACGTTTTTCAGCGTCCATCCGTTTGCGGTCTGGGTGTCGCCCCGCGAATAGACGGTGATCTGGATTTGTTTTGAAATGGCCCGGTTGCCGCTGATGGTGATGACGCCGGTATGGGTGCCGGCCGCCAATCCCGCCCGGTTGACCGTGGCCGTGATGACTTTTTTGGAATCGGGTCCGTTGCTGCTGCCCGATTTCGGATTGACCACCAGCCATGAACGATTGCTGGACACGGTAAATTCAAGTGTGGGCATCAATTCGGGCGCCTTGTTCCAGACGGTGAAAGTCCATGGCGTGTCGTTGAACTCGAAGTTGTAGGCTGTGTTCGACATCGTAATGACGTCAACCGGCGGAATGACCACGGGACAGCCCGTTGAAAAAAGCCCCAACAAAGCCAGCGCCAACGAGATATGGGCCGCGCGCTTCATGATTCGACACCTCCTGCCCGAGTTTTGACCAACGCCACCGCTGCCGTGGCCTTCGATTACATTACCGTAACGCACAACGAACGTGACACATTCCGGAAACGCTCGACAAAAGCCCCGCTCATTTGCCGTAGAACCAGTCCGCGGGAATGATTCGCAGGTTCAGCGAATGGCCGCCCGTGTAATTGAAGTAGGTGACAAGGGCTTTGTCTCCCACCCAAGTGACGGCGGGATAGGCCCATGCGTCTCCCGGGCCGGATTCGATGTCGCGGAATGATTCCCAGGTTTCGCCGTCGTCGCGCGAGATGGCCGCGGTGAGCGGATTGCGGCTGTTTGCGCCGGGGTTATGGTTCCAGATGACCAACAGGTCGCCGGTCGAGGGAATGCGGGACAACGCGGCGGGGGAGGGCGTACACTTCAGGGGCGTGGGTTTCGGCGCATCCCATGTTTCCCCGCCGTCGCGGCTGATGCTTTGGTATTGTCCCTCGGCCATGGTGCGCATCAGCATGAGCACGCTGCCGTCTTTGCGCTCGATGCAAACCGGCTCATAACTGTCGGCCTTTTCCGGCTTGACGCGCTCGCTCTCGCGCCATGTCGTGCCGTCGTCGTCGGAAAGGTAGCAGAAACTGTCGCCGCCTTCCCAGGCTTCGAGGAGGAGGCGGCCGGATTTCAGGCGCACGCCACGGCCGTTGGTCAGGCCGGTGTAACGGCCCTCCGGACTCATCTGCCGGGCCGTGCTCCATGTTTTTCCCTCATCCGCGGACGTGCGCATCATGACGCGGCAATCCTTGTCCTCGGAATTTTTCTGGCAATGAAACAACGCGATGCGCCCGTCCCGCAGGCGAAGGAAGTTGACTTCCATCACGTTGCAGCCGCCGTCGTTTTCGACAAGGGTGAACGTGTCGCCCCACGACGCGCCGCCGTCACGCGAAATTTTCCCGGCAATGCGCGCGGGACCGTGATCCGCACCGTTGCCCCCATAGAAATCCGTCCAGCCCAGCAACAGGCTGCCGTCTTTCAACGGGATGATGGCGGCTTCGCTGTGGCGCGGATGTTCGGGGGTGGCTTGCGCAACAACCTGGCGTTCAGACAGTACGGCCTGCGCGCGCGCCGCGCCTGGAAACGCCATGATTGCCGGCATCGCCCACGCAACGGCGCAAAAAAACCGAGATGGCATGAACATTTTTTATCACCTCCCTGTCCTAACGCCCGGTCCATGGCGGCGTATGGGACGATCGCCCAGCGGCTAATCCGATCGCGAACGGCAACGCCGGGCGCGGATGATGGCGAGGAAATCGGCGACGGCGTCCTCGATTTTATCGTTGACGACGACATAGTCGAAGGCGTCTTTCGCGGCAATTTCGGCTCGGGCGTTGCACAGGCGCAGGGCGAGGTCCTCCTCGTCGTTCGCGCCGCGCAGGCGCAGCCGCCGTTCGAGTTCGGCCAGCGACGGCGGCATGATGAAAATGGTCACGGCGTCCTTGCGAACCGCCTTGAAATTGCGCATGCCCTGCACGTCGAGTTCGAGGATCACGTCCTTGCCTGAAGCGGTGCGACGCATCAATTCCGTGCGCAACGTCCCGTAGAGATTGCCGTGCACCTCGGCCCATTCAACGAATTCATCCGCCTCGACGCGCCGCATGAATTCGGTCCGGTCCATGAAGTAATACTCTTTTCCGTTTTTTTCACCCGGGCGCGGACGGCGGGTCGTGGCGGAAATCGAATATTCCAGATTGGGGTCCCGTTCCATCGCCTGGCGTAGAATCGTGTGCTTTCCCGCCCCGGAAGGCGCGGATACGATAAACACCGAACCGGCCGGCGTTTTGCCGGCTGGAAGCGGATCGCGGTTTGCCATCGGCGTTGCCCTTCCCGAGCCTACTCGATATTTTGAATCTGTTCGCGCAGCCGTTCCAGTTCGGACTTCATGCGCAGGACTTCCCTTGCCACGCTGCCGTCATGCGTCTTGCTGCCCAAAGTATTGATTTCTCGCTGGATTTCCTGCGACAAAAAATTCAATTCGCGCCCGGCCGGTTCGGGGCCGTCGAGCATTTCGATCGCGTGATCGAGATGGGCCTTGAGGCGAACGGTCTCTTCGGTTACATCGCCCTTGTCGGCCATGAAGGCGATCTCCATTGCAATGCGATCCTCGGTCATGCCGGTATCCGCCTGCAGTTCGGCAATCCGTTCCCGCAATCGCGCCTCGTATGCCGCTTCGAGTTCCGGCAGCCGTTGCTCGACGACGGACAGCGCCTCGCGGATCAATCCAAGCCGGTGGCGCAATTCCGCCGCCAACGCCTCGCCCTCGGTTTCCCGCATCGCGTTCAATCGCTTCAGCGCCTCCGCCAGGGCGGCGGCGACTACCGCCTGCGCCTGTTCAAGGTCTTCCTCGGCTTCCTCGTGGTAGAAGACCCCGTCCATCTGCGCCAGCGTGCCGAGGTCCAGCGTGCCGTCCGAACCGAGCAGGCGCGCGAGTTCCCGCGATGCCTCGATATACTGGCGGGCGAGGCCGGCATCATAGACCAGCGTCTGCTGCTGCGAGTCAGGACCCCGCTTCCGCGTCACCGTCACCGTGACCTTGCCCCGCGGAACGTGTTTGCGGACGGTTTCCTTGACAAAAGGCTCCATCGCATACCATGACGCCGGCAGCCGCACCGAACAATCGAGGAAACGGTGGTTGACGCTGCTCACCTCAACCCCAATCCTATCGCCAACATACTCGCGGTATGCCCGCCCAAATCCCGTCATGCTCCGTGTCATGTACCCGTCCTTTGTCCCAAAAGACGGCTTGGGGCTGCTTCAAGCCACAAAACGCCACCCCGCCGTCATGCTGGGTCCCGTGTCCGTAGTCTATCGCGCGCATCGCCGCCCAAGCAAACGATTCCGGCGCCTCATTGCTTGCCGTCGAATTCTCCAAGCAGTTCGAGCATGGCGCGATCCATCTTGTGTCCGCGCCAGTCTTCATAGACGACATCGGCGCGCGCGCTGTCGAGGATGCCGAAACTGCCCCGGAAATTCCACAGGGCAAAACCCCAGCCGGCCTTGTGCCAGAGGCTCAGGCAGTCGCGCATCCAGTCGAGCACGACCTTGTGCGGCGTCTTGTTGTAGGCGCCGAATTCGCCGACCATCACGCCGAATCCTTCACTCTCAAAGGTTTTCCAGGGTTTGATGGCGCTCTTTTCAAGCGACGCGCGATCGCATGTCGTATTGCCTCGTGTCAACGGATAAGCGGGTTCCGGATATTTGTCCGCGCCCTCCACCCACTCGGCCTTGTAATGCGTCAACTGCATCGGCTCGTAGCCTCGTGTGGCCGCGGCGACGTTCAGGCCTTTCAGTTCGGCGGGCGGTATGCGGCCCCCTGCGCGTCCGTCGCAGATGACCAGCCGGTCCGGATCGTGTTTGCGGATGCCCTCCAGCACCGCGGCGACCACGCGGCGATGGTCGTCCGGCGCCACCATGGCCGGTTCGTTGAACAGGTTGAAACTCAGGGCGTCGTTGGGAATCCCCGCGTAGCGTTCCGCGAACCGTGACCAATGAAGCGCACAGACGCGCAATGCCTCGCCGTCTTTCCAGAGATTCTTGGCCTCGCCGGGTTGCGCGACCGTGTATCCCGGCGCGCGGTGGAAATTGAGGCAGACATGCACGTCGTGTTTCCGGCCAAATCCCACGGCCTCGTCAATTTCCTTGAGAACATCTTCCTTGATCTGGGTCCAATCGTCCGGATCGGTCCAGCAGCGGTAATCCATCGGCAACCGCGCGAAGTCGAAGCCGAGTTCTTTGATCCAAGCAAAGTCGGTTTCCAGGAAACGCGCGTTGTTCGGCATCATGAACTTTTCAAGCAGATTGAACCCGCGCCATCGGGGCAGACGTTTGTATGATGGGCCATTTTTCGCATGGACGGCATCGAGTGGGACGGCAACGCCCGCAACGGCCAGCGCGGTTGTCTTCATCAAGGTACGGCGCGACATGGTTCGGTTTGGTTTCATGGAATATTGACTCCTGTCCTCTGAGTGCATTCTATCATTGCAGGAACGCGGTTCAAACCCGCTTGATTCGGCGGAGGTGCGCGGATAGACTGCGTGCATCGCCAACCGATGAGGAGGAGATCGTCATGAGCGAACATCATTCCTGTTGCGGGTGTGGACACGATCAGGGACGCGGCATGGCGCGGCGGACCTTTCTGGCTGCCGTAGGCGGCTCCACGCTGGGCGGGGCCGCGTTGAGCGGGTGCGTGACGGCAGGCGCAGGCGCAAAGCCGGCGGTGCGGCCAAGGCCGGTCGCGGGCAAGAAAGAACTGGTCGTGCAGCCGGTGCTGTCGTACCGCATTTACCGGCGCGTCGAAAAGACGAGCTGGCGGCCATGGGGCGCCCTGCACACGGAAGCGGATGTGGAACAGGAAATCGGGCGGATCACGCAGGAACTTGCGGAACTGGCCACGCAGGCGGAGTTCCCCGTCAAGATCCTGCCCGTCGCGAAGGTCGCGGATCCCGGGCAGGGCGCGCAGGTCTGCAAGGGCGAATGCGACGTCATGCTGATCTACGGCGCGAACGGCGACACGGGCGACATGGAATCGCTCATCTCGCCGAACCGGTACAACCTCGTGTTCGTGCGGCACCGGAACGGTCCCGTGAGCCTGTGGTACGAAATCGCGAGTCCGCGGCTGCTGCGCAAGATGGTGGATGAACTCGGCCAGCCGGGACTGTTGCCCTGCGACGTGATCGTGGACTCGACCGGTGAAATCCTGTGGCGGCTCCGCGCATTGTATGCGCTCAAGAACACGGTCGGCTCGCGGATTGTGGCCATCGGATCGGCGAGCGGCTGGGGCGTGGGCGGACAGGATGCACCGAAGATCGCTGTGGATCAATGGAAAATGGATATCGTCACCGTGCCGTATTCGGACCTCGCAAAACGCATCGAAAGCGCGCGGGCGGACGCCGGGCTTGTCGCCCGCACGGAGGCCGAGGCCGCCGCTTACTTGGCCCAATCGAATGTCGCGTTGCGCGCGGACAAGGGCGCGTTCGCGCGGGCGTTTCTGTTGACGGAGGTGTTTCGGAAACTGATGTTGGATCACGGCGCGTCGGCGATGACGATATGCGAGTGCATGTCCACGATTATGCCGATGTCGGAGACGACCGCCTGTATGCCGCTGAGTCTCATCAACGACGAGGGCCTGTTGGCGTTCTGCGAATCGGATTTCGTCGTGATTCCGTCCGGCGTGCTTCTGAACCACATCGCGGCGACGCCGGTCTTTCTGAACGATCCGACGTATCCGCACGACGGGGTCATCACGCTCGCGCATTGCACGGCCCCGAGCAAGATGGACGGGAAACGCCCCGAGAAAGTCACGGTGCTGACGCATTACGAGTCCGATTACGGCGCCGCGCCGAAAGTGGATATGCGCATCGGACAGCCCGTCACGGTGATCGATCCGGATTTCCGGTCGAAGCGATGGATTGGGTTCCGCGGCAAGATTGACGCAAACCCCTTCCTTGACATCTGCCGCTCGCAGGTGGACGTGACCATCGAGGGCGACTGGGAGCGTCTTGCCGAGGAAATGGCCGGTTTCCATTGGATGCTGTCCTATGGCGATCATCTGAAGGAAACCGGCTATGCGCTGCGCAAGATGAATATCGGCTGGTTGAACATTTCGGAAACAGGCACGGTGAAAGCGTAGCGTGGGTCTTTGTCCCTGTGTCGTGCTCGTGCGCGTAATCGCAATCGAAAAGCGCGGGCACTCAATTGACTTCGAGCACGAGCAGGAGCACGAGCACGGCAAAAATGAAAGGATTACCAATGACGCGGAGGTCGTTTCTCATGGTAAGCGCGGGGACGTTGAGCGGATTGGGTCGGGGTTTGTTGTCGGCAATGCCGGCGGAAGCCGTCGCGGAAGATCCGCCGTTTCAAATCTCGCTGGCCGAGTGGTCGCTGAACCGCGCCATTCGCGCAGGCAAATTCGACAATCTGGATTTTCCCCGCGTGGCGCGCGAACAATTCAATATTGATTGCGTCGAGTTTGTGGACCAGTTCTTCGCGGACAAGGCCAAGGACGAATCGTATCTGGCCGAGTTGAAGAAGCGGGCGGATGGCGAAGGCGTCGGGTGCGGACTGATCATGGTGGACACGAACGGTCCGCTGGGCGTTGCGGACAAGTCGGACCGCGACAAGGCCGTCGAAAAGACGCTGCCATGGATTGACGCGGCGGCGTTTCTCGGCTGCCGAGCGGTGCGCGTCAACGCCTATGGCGCTGAGAACGCGGACGAATTGCGCGGCCATATCGCCGAAAGTTGCGCGCGCCTCGCCGATTACGCGGCGGAACGGAAACTTGATTTGTGCATCGAAAACCACGGGCATCATTCATCCGATCCCGACTGGCTTGCGTCGGTCATGACAGCCGTCGGGAAGCCCAATTTCGGCGCATTGCCCGATTTCGGAAATTTCCCGCCGGAAACCGACCGCTACGACGCGGTCGAGAAACTGATGCCGTTCGCGAAGGCCGTCAGCGCGAAGTGCGCCGAGTTCAACGACGACGGCTCCGTGAAAGACCTGGATTTCTTCCGCATGATGCGGATCGTGCGCGACGGCGGTTACACGGGGTATGTCGGGATCGAATCCTGTCCGCCGGACGAGGCGCAGGAATTCGACGCGGTGGCCAAGACGCGGGATCTGCTGTTGCGTATCCGCGAGGCCGAGGCAAAGTGCAAGCCCATCTTCAACGGTCGGGATTTAACGGGATGGGTCGTTGTCGAAGGCGGCGAATGGTCCGTCGAAAACGGCGTGCTCGTTGGCCGCAACGGGCGCAACTGGTCAACGAATCCCGAAACGACCGGCTCGTGGCTGCGCACCGAAAAGGACTACGGCGATTTCCGGCTTGAATTACAGTACGCGATCAACCGGGGCGGCAACAGCGGCGTCTTCTTCCGGTCCGCGCCCGAAAAGAACCCCGCCTTCACCGGCTACGAAATGCAGATCGTTGATTTCTTCGGACAAGAACCAAGCAAGCACGGCGCAACCGCCATCTACGACCTCGTGCCGCCGGCGAAGAACAAAGTCCGGCCTGCCGACGAATGGAACACCGTGACCATTACCGCCCGCGGACCGCGCATCCAATTCGAAGTCAACGGCGAACTCGTGCTCGATTCCGAACAGACCCGCTCCATGCGCGGCCATATCGGCCTCCAAAACCACGACGAACGCGCCGTCGTCCGCTTCCGCAATATCCGCTTGCAGGAAATGTGAAAAGAGGCTCATCCGGTCTTGGCGATCTTCAGTCCCTCGTCGGAAATAGATGGTCTTTGCGGTAGATATGGGGTAGGGATCTGTTCTTTGCGGGGCGCACCGAGTATTCCTCTTTCCTGAAGAAGATGTGAACAGCCCTGCTCGGAGGCAAAGCTCTTTCAGATCTTCCCTGCAGGGGAATAACATGAATAGTCGTGGGCAAGGCCCACGGAACGCGTATCCAGACACGAACGATCCTGACGGGGTCGAACGGAAACCGGTCCGAACCGGTACCGATTGTTCAACCCGTTCCGGGTTGGCAACTTGCCGGGTCCATCTGTTCCACGGGTTTGACACCCGTGGCTATTCACGTTTGGCGCTGCGTTTCGATTTTCCCATGGTTCCCGTCCGTCATTTGGATCGTGGCGATCGTTCGCCGCTTTTGCGGGGGATTCGCGGGAACAAGGCCAAGCGCCGAAGGATCGGCGCGTTCCATATTCGAAGCCGATGGCGGGAACGGGTATCAAGCCGAATCGCTATGCGCGGCGCAGTTTTTCGCGCAGGTGGATGCCGGTGTGCGAACGGTTTTGGCGGGCGACCTGTTCCGGCGTGCCGGCGGCCACGATCTTTCCGCCGTTTCCACCGCCTTCGGGACCGAGATCGATAATCCAGTCCGCGGTCTTGATCACGTCGAGATTGTGCTCGATGACGATGACGGTGTTTCCGCTTTCGACGAGCCGGTGCAGGACTTCGAGGAGTTTCGCGACATCCGCGATGTGCAGGCCGGTGGTCGGCTCGTCGAGAATATAGAGCGTGCGGCCGGTTTGTCGTTTGGCGAGTTCGGTGGCCAGTTTGACCCGTTGCGCCTCGCCGCCGGAGAGGGTCGTGGCCGCTTGGCCGAGCTTGATGTAGCCGAGCCCGACGTCGTTGAGCGTTTCGAGTTTGTCGAAAATAGCCGGGATGTTTTGGAAAAACGCGCAGCCTTCCTCGACGGTCATGTCGAGGACTTCGGCAATGTTCTTGCCCTTGTAGAGGACTTCGAGTGTGTCGCGGTTGTATCGCGCGCCCTTGCACGCGTCGCACGGGACGTACACATCGGGGAGGAAGTGCATTTCGATCAGGATGACGCCGTTGCCTTCGCACTGTTCGCATCGTCCGCCTTTCACGTTGAAACTGAAACGTCCGGGCTTGTAGCCGCGCTGCCGCGCGGCGGCCGTCATGCTGAACAGATCGCGGATGGGCGTGAACAGGCCGGTATACGTCGCGGGATTCGATCGCGGTGTGCGGCCGATGGGGGATTGATCGACGTCTATGACCTTGTCAATATGCGCCAGCCCCTCGATGGCGTCGAATTTGCCGGGGCGCAGGCGCGTCGCGTCGTGGAGCGCGCGCATCGCGGCGGGATACAGCGTTTCGTTGATCAGGCTGGACTTGCCGGAGCCGGACACGCCGGTGACGCAGATAAACGTGCCCAGTGGAAACGAAACGTCTATCCGCTTGAGATTATTGTGGCGCGCCCCGCGCAGCACGATCGTTTTCCCGTTGCCCTTTCTCCGTCGTTCGGGCAACGGGATGGACAACGTTCCGCGCAGGAACTGTCCTGTCAGCGAATTCTTGCATCGCATGACTTGTTCCGGCGTGCCTTGGGCGACGATAGCGCCGCCGTGGACGCCCGCGCCCGGCCCGAGATCGATGACGTAGTTAGCCCGCCGGATCGTTTCCTCGTCGTGCTCGACGACGATGACCGTGTTGCCGAGATCGCGAAGGCGTTCGAGGGCCGCAATCAGTTTCTTGTTGTCGCGCTGATGCAGGCCGATGCTCGGCTCGTCGAGCACATACAGCACGCCGACCAGTCCGGAGCCGATCTGCGTCGCCAGCCGGATGCGCTGCGATTCACCGCCCGAAAGAGTGCCCGCCTCACGGTTCATGCTCAGATAATCGAGACCGACGTTGACCAGGAAGCCTAGCCGCTCGCGGATTTCCTTGAGCACGCGCTCGGCGATGATCCGTTGCGAGGGCGTCAGATCCATCGTGGAAAAAAAGCGCAGCGCCTCCGCAATGGACCAGCCCGTCACGTCCATGATCGTGCGCCCGTTGACGCGGACCGCGCGCGATTCGGGCCGCAGCCGCGTTCCGCCGCAGTCGTGGCAGGGCCGTGTCGTCATGAATTGGCCGATCATGTCGCGCGCGGCGTTCGATTCCGTTTCGCGGAATCGGCGTTCGAGATTGGGAATGACGCCCTCGAATTCGCGGCGGACCTCGACGATCCGGTTTTCGCTGGAGAACGAGAAATCCACCTCCTCACCGCCGCTGCCGTACAGCACGATCTCGCGGAACCGTTCGGGCAACTCGCGCCACGGCTGGTTGGGGCTTTGCTTGTAGTACGCGCACAAACTCAACAGCGCCCGCCGGTACATGCCGTCGAGCACGCGCCGCATGCTCCACGGTCGCACCGCCCCGTCCGCGATCGATAGCGACGGGTCGGGCACGACCAGTTCCGGGTCAATTTCCATCGTGCTGCCGAGGCCTGTGCAGGCCGGACAGGCCCCGTGCGGATTGTTGAACGAAAACATCCGTGGGGCCAGTTCCTCGAAACTGATCCCGCAATCCACGCACGCCAGGTGTTCGCTCTGGATGATTTCCGCCGCGGCCTTTCCTGGCGCCTCGTGCCAAATCCGAATGATGCCGCGGCCATGCTTGAGACAGGTCTCGACCGAATCCGTCAGCCGCCGCTGGAGACCTTCCTTGATCACGAGACGGTCCACCACGATGTCTATGTCGTGCTTGACGTAGCGCTCCATGGGAAAGTCGTCGTCAACCTCCCCGAAAACGCCGTCCACCCGCACCCGCACGAAACCCAGGCGCTTTACGTCCGCGAACACCTTCTGGTACGTGCCCTTGCGCTGGCGGATGAGCGGCGCCAGCAGTTGGACTTTTGTGCCTTCCGGAAGGGCAAGCACCCAGTCCACGATGCTCTGCGGCGTCTGCGATTCGATGACTTTTCCGCACTGCGGGCAATGCGGGGTGCCGATGCGGGCGAAAAGCAGACGGAGATAATCGTACACCTCGGTAACGGTCCCGACGGTCGAACGCGGATTCCGGTGCGAGGTCTTCTGCTCGATTGAAATGGCCGGACTCAGTCCCTCGATATAGTCCACATCGGGCTTGTCCATCTGTTCGAGAAATTGCCGCGCATAGGCCGACAGGCTTTCCACGTACCGGCGCTGGCCTTCCGCGTAGATCGTGTCGAACGCGAGACTCGACTTGCCCGACCCGCTCAGACCGGTAATCACGACCAATTGGCCGCGGGGAATGGACACGCTGATGTTTTTAAGGTTATGTTCGCGCGCGCCTTTGATGACGATTGCGTTGTGGGAATTCCGTTTCATGAGTTCATCCGGTTTCCAGCCAATCCGGTATGATAGACGATCGAATGCGGCGCGAGAAAGAAGACGGGGTGGGGAAATCCGCGCAACGGCTTCTTGAGACGCTTTTTCGCAACGCTCCGGATGTTTTGCTATGATTCGACTTCCAAACAACGGAGGAATGGAACCATGGCGGCTGAATTTCATCATTTCGGGGTACCCACGGCAAAGCCTTTCGCGAACGAGAAGTACATCGCGGGGGCCAAGGTGTTCATTTCGGACGCGGAGAGCCATCCGTACCGGATCGAGTTTCTGCGGTTCGAGGCGGACAGTCCCATGCACGAGGCGGTGAAGACGCGTCCGCATGCGGCGTTTCTGGTGCCGAACCTGGACGAGGCGCTGAAAGGCCAGAACGTGATTATTCCGCCGTTCGACGCGACGGACACGCTGCGGTGCGCATTCGTGATGGACGGCGACGCCGTGCTCGAATTGATGCAAAAGAGATAATTCGCACAGGAGGAACAATCATGGCCATGAAGAAGTTCATCAACGAGCCGGGCAATCTTGTAAATGAGTTGCTGGAAGGATTCGCGCTGGCGAATCAGCGGACGGTGGCGCTGGCCGCTAATAATCTGGTTGTGCGCGCCCATCCGAAGCCCAAGGACCGCGTGGCGCTGGTAACGCTGGGCGGTAGCGGGCATGAACCGGCGTTGAGCGGTTTCGTGGGCGAAGGCATGCTCGACATCAGCGTGCCGGGTGAAATTTTCGCCGCGCCGGGTCCGCCGCGCGTGCTGGAAGCGATCCGCATGGCCGCGCGCGACGCGGGCGTTCTGTTTGTCGTACTGAATCACGCGGGCGATGTCATGTCCGCGAATATCGTAATGGACATGCTCCAATCCGAAGGGATCAAGGTCAAGCAGATCCTGACGCACGAGGATATTTCCGGCGGGCCACGCGACAAGCCGGAAGACCGCCGCGGCCTTGTCGGATGTCTGCCGGTGATCAAGGTGGCGGGCGCCGCCGCGGAACAGGGCAAATCGCTCGATGAATGCCTTGCAATCGCGGAACGCATGGAACGCAACATGGCGACGCTGGCCGTGGCCGTGGCCGGCGCGACGCATCCCTGCACGGGCGATGCGATCGCCGAGATTCCGGACGGCGTCATGATTGTCGGCATGGGCCAGCATGGCGAGGCCGGCGGCGGCACGCAGAATCTCAAATCCGCCGACGAAACCGCCGAAATCATGCTGAACGCGCTTCTGGACGATCTGGACGTGAAATCCGGTGAGGAACTGCTGGTTCTGCTGAACGGCGTTGGCGCGACCACGCTCATGGAACTGTATCTGGTGTTGCGCGCGGTCAAGCGCCTGCTCGAAGCGAAAGGAATCAAACTGGCGCGCGCCATCGCGGGCGAGTTTCTGACCGTGCAGGAAATGGCGGGATTCCAGATGTGCGTGGCGCGCATGGACGCGGAACTGCTGGCGCTGTGGGATGCGCCTTGCTGCTCCCCCGCGCTGACGTTCAAGTAGGAATCACGCATGCTGCGGGCGATCGATTACGATGGCGTTACGCGGATGCTGAAGGCCGCCGCGGAAGAGATCCGCGCGAATCACGAATTGTTGTCGAAGCTCGATTCGGTGGGTGGCGACGGCGACCACGGCACGACGATGGTTCGCGCCATGGCGTTGATCGACAAAACCATCGAAGGGCGCTCGGACCGCAACATCAAATCGTTGTTGCGCGACCTCGGCTGGGCGATCATGGGCGTGGACGGCGGCGCGATTGGCCCGCTGCTGGGCCTCTTTTTCGCGGGTATGGCCAATGCCGCCGAAGGCGAATCAGCGGATGCAGGGCAACTGGCCGCGATGTTCGAGGCAGGACTCGCCCACCTGCGCAAACAGACAAAGGCCCAGCCGGGCGACAAGACGCTGATGGACGCGCTTGTGCCGGCCGTCGAAGCGGCCCGCGCCGAAACCGCGTCGAACGATATGGTGTCCATGCTGAAAGCGGCCGCGCGGGCCGCCGATATGGGCGCGGAAGCCACGAAGGACATGGTGGCGAAATTCGGCCGCGCGCGAAACGTGAAGGAGCAGACGATCGGCACGCCGGATCCGGGTGCGACCTCGGTGGCGCTGATTTTCAACGGCTTTTTGAAAGGAGCGGAACAACATGCCTGACAACGACAAATCCTCCGAAGACAAAAAAGATTTCGGCATCGGCATTCCGATGAAATCGCACGGGTTCTACTTGAAAGGTTCGGCGCACCTAGGCTGGGGCGTCAAGAACCGTCTTGCGCATATCTTTAATCCGAAGAGCGGGCGCACGGTCATGTTGGCCTTCGATCACGGCTATATCATGGGTCCGACGACCGGTCTCGAACGGATGGATCTCGTCGTGCCGCCGCTGATCAAGCACGTGGACTGCCTGATGTGCACGCGCGGCGCGCTGCGGACCTGCATTGACCCGCTGGTGCGCAAGCCGGTCGTGTTGCGTTCGAGCACGGGCGCGACGGTCCTCCGCGACCTGAGCAACGAGGTAATCGGGGTTACGCTGGCCGAAGCCGTCGCCATGAATGCCGCCGCCGTGACGACGCAGGTCTGCATCGGCGCGGAACACGAAAAGGAAACCCTCGCAAATTTGGCGTATCTTATCAATGAAGGCGCGAAATACGGCATGCCGGTCCTTGGCGTGACGGCCGTCGGCAAAGAAATGGTCCGCGACTCGCGTTACCTCGGTCTCGCGTGCCGCGTGATCGCCGAACTCGGCGCCCACTTCGTCAAGACCTACTACTGCGAACCCGGATTCGACGAAGTCGTCGCGGCGTGCCCGATTCCGGTTGTGATCGCCGGCGGCAAGAAACTCCCCGAACTCGATGCGCTCAAAATGGCGTGGAAGGCGATCGATCAGGGCGCGTGCGGCGTGGATATGGGCCGCAATATTTTCGCCGCGGACGATCCCGCCGCGATGGCGCAGGCCGTCGGCGCCGTCGTTCACAAGCACGAAAAACCCGAAGCGGCGTTCGACCTGTACAACACGATCAAAAACAAGAAGCAGCCGGGCAACCGCGCCTCGTGACGTCGGCGGATTTGGGAAGTATCGCGCAACGCTTTATCGTGAAAAATAGCGGGAAGCGGATTAGCCCTCGGATAATGTAACAAAATTCCCATAAAAAGGAAGGGAAACCAAGGCATGGCCGGCAAAGTGCGGATTGGATTTGTGGGCGTGGGGGGCATGGGGCAGTGCGCGCATCTGAAGAATTACGCGACGATACCGGACTGCGAGGTCGTCGCGATTGCCGAGGTGCGCCGCGAATTGGGACGCAAGGTCGCCGCGAAATACGGCGTCGATCGCGTCTATCCCGATCATCTGGCGATGCTGGCGTCGGAACAGTTGGACGGAATCGTCGCGTCGCAGCCGTACAACCGGCACGGGGTGTTGTTGCCGGATTTGTTCAAGGCGGGCGTGCCCGTGTTGACGGAAAAACCGCTGACGTGTTCGCTGGAAGCGGGCGAACAGATCTTAGCCGCCCTGCGTTCGAGCCAGGCGAAACAGTATGTCGGCTATCACAAGCGCAGCGATCCGGCGACGATGTATGCCAGGCGCGAGATGGCGCGGCTGAAGGCGTCCGGGGAATTGGGCAAACTGAAATATGTCCGCCTGTTGATGCCGGCGGGCGACTGGATCGCGAACGGGTTTCTCGATCTTGTCCACTCACAGGAGGCGATGCCGGCGCTGCAATACGATCCACGACCCGGCGACATGGGACCCGAAACGCAAAAGGAATACGACGCGTTCGTCAATTATTACATACACCAGGTCAATCTGCTGCGGCATCTGTTTGGCGAGTCCTACACGGTTTCGTATGCCGATCCGTCGGGCGTGCTGCTCGTGGCGCATTCGGTCGGCGGCGTGCCGGGGACCATCGAAATGTCGCCGTACTGCACGACGGTGGACTGGCAGGAAAGCGCGCTGGTCGCGTTCGAGCGCGGCTATATTCTGATTGAATTGCCCGCGCCGCTCGCGTCCAATCGTCCCGGCCGGGTGACGGTATACCGCGATCCGGGTGATGGCGCCACGCCGGAGAAGATTGTGCCTCAACTGCCGTGGATCCACGCTATGCGCCAGCAGGCCATCAATTTTGTCAAGGCCATCCAAGGCGAGCCGACGCCGCTGTGCGGGGCGGAAGAGGCTTTCGAGGATCTCCAGATGGCGCACGACTACATCGTCGCGCTCAAGGGATCGTTGTCGGCCTGAAGCCGTTGCGGGCGCACATTCAGGCCGGAACGGCGCTTGCCGGCAAGAGGCGTCCGACCGCGAGCAACGCGCGGTACTCTTCGACCGTGTTCAGGTTTCGCGGGGCAAGCGAACCCCGCAGGGGAATCGTGTTGACCCGGCCTTGGGCGAACACATCGCGTATCCGCCTGTTTCCGCGGGCGAGCGCATCGCGCATGGCCGGCAGCAGACTTTTGCGGTAAACGGCGAACAGCGGCTCCAGGTGTCCTTCGGGCGTTGCCGGAACCGCGCCATCGCAACCGGCGGCCGCGCGCATCAACCGTTCGACAAGCGTGAAGTCAATGAAGGGGATGTCGCATGCCACAAAGAAATTCAGGTCGTAATTCGAGGCGGCCAGTGTGGCGACAATCCCGCCGAGCGGACCCTGGCCGGGCATGGCGTCCGGGATGACCGGCAGATTGAGAAAAGCCAGCCGGGTCGCGTCGTTGGCGGCAACCAATACCTCCGGGAATGCCCCGCGAAGTTGATTGCAGACGTACTCGATAAGCGGACGCCCGTGGAACGCGAGAAAACGCTTGTCCTGGCCCATACGCGTGCTGTTTCCGCCCGCGAGCACGACGGCGGCGGCATTCGGGCGAACGATCTGCGATTTACCGGGCGCGATCCGCGGCTTTTCAACAAGATGCACGAAATTCACCTCTGTATTCAGTTGAGCGCGACGTACGGCATGCCGCGCCGGAAGCCTTCTTTTTCGGCAATCAAATCGAGATAGAGCGTCTCCACCGATTCGACCAAGGGCAAAACCGGCGCTGATCGGGCATCCACGGTTTTCAGATAGCCGCCGCAACTTTCGCATCCTTCAATCCATCGGGCCGCGGCATCGGCGTCCCTGACGGTTTCCAAAATCCCCGCTTTTCCGCAAAACGGGCATTGTAGGCGCGGATAGCCCCGCCTCGATCCGCACAGCGAACAGGCCAGTTCCCGGTGTCCGTCGTCGCCGCAGATCAACGCGAGACCTGGCGGCGATCCACAGGACGGGCATTTGCCTTCCCGTGGGGCATCGGTTTCGAGCGTTTTGATGGTTGCTTCCTGAACCGCCCGAAATACATACGGCGCTCCGCACGCGCGCCCAAAGAATAGGGCGGCTTCCCCGGAAACGCTCCGCCGGGCCGCCCACTCGTTCAAGCGATTCGAATCGGGACTGAACATGGCGATGTCGGCCAGCAAAGGCAATTCTTCAGGAACGGCCCTCATTCGATCAAGGTCCGCCGCCGCCGTGCCTTCGCTCATGGAGCCGGCTATCTCGTCCAGAATACCGGCCATTGCGGCCGGATTGTACGGGAGCATGTCGGCGGCAACGGGTGCGCCGTGAAAACAATCGCCCGATAGCGCGTCGCATACCGCCGTTTGGGCACGGTACAAGGCCCTGCGGAGCGCTAAGTAGCCTGAAGGAACATGGCCGAGCGAGGCAAGCCGCTCCAGTCCATCCGCGTTCCGTTTCCAGCATTCGCGCATGTCGTTCATGCGCGCTCGTAGGAACGTTGCGCCTTGGGCAGAATGGGCAGCAGTTTCACGCCGGTTGCGAAGAAAAACACCGCCGCCGCGATCAGCGAGAGGGAAAGCACCCACTCGATAAGACTGGGATAATAGGTTCCGACCAGTCCGCCGGGCTGTGTGCCCGGCAGGTTCATGCCGAGCAGTACGACATTGAGCCGGTTGAACACGACGCCGCCGAGCGCCAGCAATGCGCCGCAAAGCAGCAATACGCGCTGTTTTCGGAACGCCTCGAAGGAAAGCAGCACCAACGGCACGATGCCGCCCACGACAATTTCGACAATGAAGAGGATATGGCGGTAGTCCGCGCCGCGCGCCGCGCCGCCCCAGCCGAAATCGCCGCTATGCCCCGCGGCAACCGCCGCATGGCCCGCACCCGCGAAAAGGGCGGCGAACTGGCCGCGATATACAATGTCCGCGAAACGCAGCGCGAGGTAAACGCCGAGCACGCCCCACAGGATTTTTCCCATGCCGGCCAGCATGTTCCACTGGTAGGGCCGCCGGAAGAAGTACGAGATCAGCACATCCATCAACATGACCAGCGCGAAGCCCGAAACCACCGCCGAGAAAAAGAAAAGAACCGGCATCGCGGGCGACCACCAGAACGCGCTCAGTTTGTCGCGCATGAGCAGGAAGATCGAACCCAGCGACGACTGATGCATCGTGGACAAGGTGACGGCCGCGACGATCAGAATAATCGGCACGCCGGTTTCCCGGTGCGAGTCGCGGGTCAAATGGGCGACCGCCGTGAATATGACCAATGCGAGCGCCGCCATGGCCAGGCTGTGCGACATCAGAAAAACGAAGACCGACAGCGCGGCCACCGTGTACACCGGCGACCACACCCGCCACAGGTCGTGAAGTTTTTGCCATTTGAAGCGCTCGAACAGCGTGGGGGCGAATTCAAGCGCCAGTATTGTTACATACAGACCGACGCACCACGACACTTCATACATGGCGGAGTGTTCCGGCCGCTGGAGAATCAGGTGATAGAAATTCCAGGGCCGTCCAAGGTCGGCCAACAGCGTGACCACGACGAACGAATAACTCAGGAATCCCATCCATACTGCCGGGCGCGCCAGGGGGTGATATTCGCGGGCCATGAACACATAGACAAGACCGGCTGTCGCAAAAGCGCCGCCTGCCAGCGCAATCCATACCAAGTCAAATACGATCCACAGTCCCCAGGGGTAGTTGTCGCTCAGATTGGTCGTTACGCCGAGTCCATAAGCGAATCGCGCCACGAAGGCGGCGGCGCCCGCCACCATGAGCAGCGCAAGCAGAACAAGCCGCCACGTGACAAGCCGGGCCGGAACAATTTCGTGTTCGTGATGCATGGTTTACTCCTTTTCAGCCGGGGCAGGCGCCTCGGCCAGTTTTATCTTGCGTTGTTGAAGCATGTATACAGCAGTCAACAGGGCGCCAAGGCCCATGGCCGCGGGGGCCACAAGGCTCAGCGCAATTGACGAGTATTCGGGCGGCGCATGCGTGCCGAGATCGTGCCGGAATCCGGCTTTTTCGAACGGTACCGCCGCTAAGTACAGAAACGAAGTGCCGCCCACTTCGTGTTCGCCGTAGACGTGCTGCACGTACCGATCCGGCATGGCCCGGACCCGTTCCCATGCCGTCTTCAGCAGATCGTCGCGATTACCGAACCGAAGCGCCCCCGTCGTGCATGCCTTCACACAGGCCGGCGTTTTTCCGCCGGCGGCGTAGCGTTCGCGCGCCTCGGCCGCCACCGGCTGGCCGTTCAAGTCGGCGATTTCCATGTGGCCGGTGATACGGTCGAAGCACATCGTGCATTTTCGTATGACCGGCGTGAGCGAGTCCCAATCCGCAGTCGGAACGCCGAATGGGCACGCCCACACGCAATATCGGCATCCCATGCACTTGTTGCTGTCGTAAATTACCGGGCCTTCCGCCGTCTTGCGCAGCGCCGTGACCGGACAGGCCGACACACAGGACGGCTCCTCGCAGTGCATGCACTGGCGCTTGGCGAAGACCCGCTTGAATCCACCGGGCGCCGTGGGTTCGGCGATTTCGCGAAAACTTACCATCGTGTAGGTATGCGACGACAGTGAAAGGGGATTCTGGTATCCCGTGTCGCGGCCTTCGATATGGGTGCGTTCCGCCGGCAAACCGTTCCACTGCTTGCAGGAAACTTGACAGGAACGGCACCCGATGCACTTCGTTGTATCCACTAAAACGGCCAGGCTCATCATGCTCTCCTTGTAGCGGACAATTCGGGAACCGTCCGCAGGGTCTTGCCGTGGGCTTTTTCAATGTTGACGAGGAATGTCTTGGTTTCGGGGATCATTGTGTTGGCGTCGCCGATGTTCGGCGTGAGTAGATTGGCGCTGTCGCCGGAATTCGGCGTTTTCCATCCGAAGCACCACGGCATGCCCACCGTATGCACGGTCTTGCCCATGATGGTCATCGGCTTGAAGCGTTTGGTGGGAATCGCGACCGCCAGCACTGTGCCGCGCGCGCTCTTCACCTCGACCACATCGCCGGCCCGGATGCCCTTTTCTTCAGCCAGTGTTTCGCTCATTTCGACGAACATCTGCGGCTGCAATTCAAGCAACCATGGGCAATTCCGGGTCATGACGCCGGTCTGCCAGTGTTCGGTGAGGCGGTACGTGCTGGCGACAATCGGGAATTCGGCTCCTCCCGGCTCGGCCCGCTTGTCCATGGGACCCTTGAATACCTTGCAGGCCGGGTTGAACGGTTGCCCGTTGAAGGGGTTGTTGTCAATGGGCGACTCGAAGGGTTCGTAATGCTCCGGAAACGGCCCGTCCTCAAGTTTCATCGTCCACAGCCGCCCCACGCCTTCCTCGTTCATGATGAAAGGCAGTTTGCCGCCGGCTTGCGCCATCGGGGGAATCGTTGCGGGCGCATCCACCACGTCCCCCGTCCATTTCCCCGCATCGGCATCCCACGCAATCACCGGCACGCGCGGATTGTACGGCACGCCGTTCACGTCCACCGAGGCCCGATTGTACAGGATGCGCCGGTTGACCGGCCACGACCATGCCCAATCCGGGTGCAGCCCGATGCCCGATGTTTCACGCACGCGCTTCTTCGATTTGTTTTGGCCGTCCTGCGTGAACGAGCCGGCATAGATCCAGCAGCCGCTCGATGTGGTTCCATCGGCCTGAAGCATCGCGAAACTGGGCACGAGTTCGCCTTTCTTGTAACTCTTGCCGTCGGCCAGCGTCACATCCGCCAAGAACTGGCCGTTAATGTCCTTTGCAATGGCCTCGGCGTCAATCTCACCGTCGTGGAGATATTCGTCCCAACGGAGGTTCAGAATCGGTTCGGGGCATTGGCCGCCCTCGGATGCGTACAGTTTCCTCAATTCGGCGAAAATCAGATTCATGATATCGCCGTCGGGCCGTGCGTCGCCCGGCGCATCGGCGCCCTTGTAACGCCACTGCATCCACCGCCCGCTGTTGGTGATGCTGCCCTGTTTTTCGATCGAAGCCGCTGCCGGCAGGACAAAGACCTCTGTCTTGATGTTTGAAGGGGGAATACCAAGACTGGCATCTTCCCAGAACCATCCGGTTTCGTTCGGGAAGATGTTGACGTTGACAAGCCAGTCCAATTTGGCCAGCGCCTGCCGGGTCTTGTTCGAGTTGGCGCCGCTGCACGCGGGATTCATGCCCCAGGCGAACATGCCGCGGATTTCTCCCTCGTGGATCTTGTCGAATATCTGGAGCCACGAGTAGTTGACGCCGTCGTCTACTTTCGGAAGCCATGCGTATCCGAAATCATTTTCCGGCGTGGCGTTGTCGCCGAACATGGACTTGAGGAAACTTGTCATGTACTTTGGCGTGTTGCCCCACCAGTTGACGCTCGATGCGCCCAGCGTGGCCGGCGTATTGGTCTTGTTGTAGTTTTCGAGCGCCGGAAGCGAGGCCGCCGGCGTCTTCAGATAGCCGGGAAGGATATGAAACAGCAAGCCGTGATCGGTCGAACCTTGGACGTTCGACTCGCCGCGCATGGCGTTGACGCCGCCGCCCGCCACGCCGATGTTGCCCAGCAGCAACTGAATGACGGCCATGGCGCGAATGTTTTGCACACCCACCGTGTGTTGGGTCCAGCCCATGGCGTACATGATGGTGCCGGCGCGATCGGGCCGGTGCGTGGAGGCATACGTTTCGTAGACCCGCTCAAGGTCCGCCACGGGTGTTCCGGTGACCTTCGACACGGTTTCCATGTCGTACCGCGCATAATGCTTCTTGAGCAATTGGTATACGCAACGCGGATCTTGGAGCGTCATGTCCCGCTGGGGTTCGGTGGGTGTCCCCTCGGCCAGTTTATAGGTCCATTTCGATTTGTCGTATTTGCGCTTTTCCGGATCGTATGCGTTGAACAGCCCCGAAGCCTCGTCGAACGAGTAATCGTCGCTCACGATGAACGAGGCATTCGTATAATTCAGCACGTAGTCGCGCTGGATGAGATCCTTGTCGAGGATGTATTTGATCATACCGCCCAAGAAGGCGATGTCGGTGCCCGAACGCAGCGGCGCGTATACGTCCGCGACACAGGCTGTCCGCGTGAAACGCGGATCCACGCAAACCAACTTGGCCCCGTTCTCTTTGGCCTTCATGACCCAGTGCATCGAAATGGGATGGTTCGCGCCCGGATTGGAGCCCATGGCGAGGATGACGTCGCTGTTTTTCAGGTCAATCCAGTGATTGGTCATCGCGCCGCGGCCGTAGGTGGCCGCCAGACTCGGCACCGTCGAGGAATGGCAAAGCCGCGCCTGATGTTCGATGTAGACAAGTCCCAGTCCACGGACGAATTTCTGATACAGCCAGCATTCCTCGTTGTCCAGCGCCGCGCTGCCCAACGAGGCGATGGCCGTCGTCCGATTGACCACCTGATCCTTCGCATTGCGCTCGGTGAACGAGGCATCGCGGGTATCCTTGATCAATCGGGCGATGCGTTGCGCCGCCGTGGCCCAATCCACTTCCTCGAAACGGTCTGAACCCGGCTTGCGATGCAGCACTTTCTTGAGCCGGTTTTCGTTGTTGCACATCTGGTACAACGAAGCGCCCTTCGCGCACAGCGTTCCCTCGTTGATGGGGTGATCCGCGTCGCCCTCCACATTGATGGCCACCCATCGTCCGTCGCGTTGTTCCGAAGTGACAATCGCGGAACAGCCGCATCCGCAGTAGGGGCAAATGGTCGTGGTCTGGCGCCCCCTCGTGATCCGATCTGCACGGCTTTCGGTGAACGACACGGCCGGCGTGAGGTCAATCCCCAGAAAACCCAACAAACCACCGCTACCCATTAGAAATTGCCGTCTGGATACTTCCGACATTCCCTCCTCCTTATCCGTGTTTTTCCCGTTAAATTGAGAGTAGTTTCCGTAATTTTTACGGCAAGAAGCCTATTCTTGCGTGCTTTCTACTGATTTCCACCACAGAAAGTGAATAGATTATGCCATGAAACTTTGAAAATAACAAGTATTTTGTTTGTATATTGTGAAATTTTTCACAATAAAACATATTATTATGCCCGATTTTTTCGTGGCGATGGTTGCCATTTGGAGGCCGGCAAAAAGGGTCTTCGCTTCCCGTTGGCAGCCTTGTTGTGAACTAGAAAGTTTGTAAACGTGTCGTCTTCAGGCCTTTTCGGGGCGTTAGCAAGGGGCGGGGAGTGGGTTTCTTTTTGTGCATTTGCACGGTGAAAGGGTGATTCGTAGGATGATGTGGAACTTTTTGGATGTGGGTGTGTTGGATTTGAGTGGAAAAGCGTGAACGACGATTCGGATTGGAACACGGTAGCACAGGCCCAAGCGGGCGACGAGACGGCCTTTGCCGAACTTGTTCGCCGGTATGAGCATCGTATTGTGCAATTTTGTTACCGGATGACGGGATCCGCGCAGGACGCCGAAGATCTCGCGCAGGAAAGTTTCATCCGGTTGTATCGGCATTTGCATCGTCTGACGCCGAAGGCGAAATTTTCGACGTTGCTGTACGGCATAGCGCGAAACTTGGCGTTGAACGCCGTGCGGGATGCGGGACGGCGTGCCCGTATGATCGCACCGCCGCCGGACAACGCCCGCGATATCCGAAGCGGCGATAGGCGTCCGGACGAGTGGGCGCATTTGAAGGAACTCGACGCGATGATACATGAAGGATTGCAGGCCTTGTCACCGGCGCACCGGGAAATCTTGGTGCTACGGGAATTCAACGGTCTCGATTACGACGCGATTGCCCGAATAATCCGGTGCCGGAAAGGCACGGTTCGCAGCCGGTTGGCGCGCGCGCGCGAACAATTGCGCATACGCATCGAGCAAGCCGGAGGAAAGGCGGTATGAAACGACACCCTTCGTGGGAGGCGTGGTCGGCTTGGGTGGACGGTGAGTCCGACCGTGCCGAAGAGATGCGGCGGCACCTCGAAACGTGTCCTGCCTGCACGGAACAGGTCGAGGCGATCCGGAGGCTTTCATCCGATTTGCAGCGCCTGCCCGCGCTTGACGTGCATCCCGCCTTTGCGGCGAGAGTCATGGCGCGCGCCAAGGAAACCCGGATCCAATGGCCCCAACCGTGGTGGCGCCGTTTTGCCATTCCCATGGCGTTGACGGCCTCTTTCTTGTTGCTGGTCGGTGTGGCGATCCCTTGGCGGCTGCTTTCCACCGGAGACGACACGCCGTCAAACGGTTCGTCGTTTGCGGCCGGCCGCCTGGCGGAGGCCTTGATGGACTTCACGGAAGAAGCCGCATCCGACAGCGAAGTCTGGGATCTCGCCATGTTGGACAGCATTACCCCTGATGATTTGCTGGCGGAGGTTGCGCAGACGGATTCATTTGCCCAATGTGCGGTGTTATTGGATGAGGAAGCGGATTTGGATGGTCTTATGACCTCGCTTGACGACGGGGAACTGGCGGCGTTTCAACATCTTGTCCGCGAATATGGCCGGGAGAATCGGATTTTATGAAACAAACGGGAAGAGTGGTGTTGGGCATGGCGATGGCTGTCGGGATTTTTTGTTGGGCAGCATGGGCGCAACCTCCCGCGCCGTCCAATCCGCCGCCAACCGGACCGGGCGGTCCCATGACGGCGCCGCCTCTTCCGCCGCCGCGCGGTCCTGAAGCGCCTCCCCCCGCCGATGCCAATAGCGCCAAACAATTGGTCCAGGAAATCCTCACGGCGCGTCTGGCGCGCGAACTGGCGTTGAGCGACGAGCAAACGGTCATCATGCTCAAGCGCTTTACGGAATACCGGGCACAACTGGAGGCGTTCCGAAAAGAACGCCAAGAACTTACAAAAGCCCTGCGGGCAAGCATTGCCGCGAAAGAACCGGAAAGCCAGATCGAAACCCGGCTGAAGGCGTTGGCCGAACTGGACGGTAAAGTCGTTGAGTACAAGCGAAGCCTTTACGATAGCGCTTCGGAAGGATTGACCGTCGCGCAACGCGCGAAACTGTATGTATTTCTGAGCGATTTTGAAAACGACATGCGGAAATTGATTCAGAAGGCGCGCGAACAGGCGGGCCAACGTTCTTTAAATCGCTGGGCCGGCCCGCCCCCGGATGGCGGCCCGCCGCATTCCGCACAGCCTCCCCGTGGCATACGCAATCGGCAGGGTCCACCCGGAATGATGCCTCCGCCGGAACCGCCCAACAATCCTCCCCAATGAGGGACGGAAAACCGATTTGGCATGCACGCCCGTTGCGATGTAAAATAGCGCCTGTGGCATCTCATGGCGGCAGGGGGCCCGTTGTGATGGATGCCCGCGTGGCCGGTAACATATCAAGCCGCACGTTTTTTGTGCGAATCGGAGAGACAGACGCAACATGCCACATCGCCAGCAACACCGCGGAAAACACCCGGAGGACAACAAACTCTTTGCGGATGACTGCCTGCCCGTGCTTCGCGAGGCCGTCGCGGATCTTTCACTGTTTTTAAGCAAGGGCTATCCTCCCGACCCCTCCCTTGCGCTCGTGGGCGATCATTTCCAACTGGATATCCGTCAACGGCGGGCCGTGGGGCGCGCGGCCTGTTCGGACGAGGCCATCGAACGCCGGAAAGCGCACCGTGTGCCGGTTGAAACGCTCAAAGGCTCGCGGGTGATCATTGACGGCTATAATTTTCTCATCATGATCGAAAGCCTGTTGGGCGGCGGCATTTTGATCCGCGGACGCGACGGCTGCGTGCGCGATCTGGCCAGCATACATGGGTCGTATCGTTACGTCGAGGAGACCGTGCCGGCCATTGATTTGGCGGGCCGTGTGTTGCGCTTGTTCGGTGTGGGCCATGCGGAATGGCTTTTGGATGCGCCCGTGTCGAACAGTGGCCGGCTCAAGTCCCTTCTGTTGGATCAGGCGGCCGAACGGGGCTGGGCGTGGGATGCCCGCCTGTCCCGCAATGTGGATACCGTGCTTGCCCAAAGCCGGGAAATCGTTGTGACGTCCGACGGCTGGATCCTGGATCGCGCCCAGCGATGGGTCAATCTGGCCGATCACCTAGTCGAAAGACTCAAACAACCTGTTCGGATTCTGAATTTGGCCTGAGATTGCGCGAAAAATCTCCAGGTAAACGAATCGCTGGTCTTTTCGTTCCTGTGAATAACCGGGTGTGCGGTCGGTCCGGCATGACGTTTACAAAACCTTGGTTGCCAAGACGATTGGGGACGAGCCCGGAACAATGACACGAGGTCCATGCGCGCCTGCAACTTTCGGACGGATAAAAAGCATTGACTACGTGTGTTTGCGTTGCCGATGTGGCGCGCGAGGCGCACAAGGAAATAACGTTCCGATTCCATGCTTTGCGGCATGGGCGAACGGCGTGTTACTCTGAGTCCATGTCTATCGAATCCATATCCGGTCCGCAAAAGGACAATGAGGAATTCATACCCCGAAGGCGGGGGTGCGGATGGTTGTTTGTTTTGTTTTTCCTGTTCGTGGGCGCGGGGTGGGGCGCGGCCTTGGCCGGACTTGCTTGGCTGCTGCAAGACAGCAAGAAGACCATCGAAACTTTGGAAACGTACATTCCGGAGGCCAACAGTCGTGTTTACGACGCCAAGGGCGAGATTTTGGGCGAACTTACATCGGGCAAGGAGCACCGGCAACTGGTCGGATTGAACCAGGTGCCGCTGTACATGCAAAAGGCGATTGTCGCAACGGAAGACAACACGTTTTACGAGCATCGCGGCGTGAGCCTATTCGCCTTTCTGAATATCGTCCGGTACAAATTGACGACCGGACGCACACGCGGTGCCAGCACGATCACGATGCAGGTGGCGCGGTTGGTCGAACCGCTCGAGGTTGGACGCGAGCGCACGACCGCGCGCAAACTCCGGGAAGTGCTGACCTCGCTGCGGATTGAACAACAGTTTACCAAGGACGAAATCCTCGAACTGTATCTGAACCTGACGTTCTTTGGCGGGCGCGCCAGCGGCGTGCAGGCGGCGGCGCAACAGTATTTTGCCCGGGACTGCTGGGACCTTACGCTGGGAGAGTGCGCCATGCTGGCAAGCCTTCCCCGTTCGCCCAACACGATCAACCCCTTCAAAAACATGGCCAGCGCGCGCCAGCATCGGGACATTGTTCTGGGACAGATGTTGGAAAACCGGTTCATTTCGCAGGAAGAATACGACGCGGCCATCCGCGAGGATCTCGACGAGCAGGTCATAACCCCCGAAGAGCGCAAACAACTGGCCGCGGAAGGAAAAGGTCTTTGGCAGGCCAACAAATTCAAGGCCCCGTATTTTGTCGAGGAAGTCCGTCAACGGCTTCTGACGGAAGAGGGCAAGAGCGACGTGTTCGGCGAGGGGCTCGAAATTCATACGACCCTCGATATGCGGCTGCAACGCGCCGCCGAGGAGATTTTGCTGAAAGCGCTGGATGCGTTCGACGAGAAAAAACGCGCCGCGCTCAAGCGGGCCGGGCAGGAAGACGATTTTGTGCCGGTGTCCGGCGCGCTGGTTTGCATTGACAATCGTCCCGGCTGCCAGGGGTATGTTCGGGCCATGGTCGGCGGGCGCGATTTCGACAAGGAAAAATACAACACGGCGACACAGGCGCGGCGTCAGCCGGGTTCGAGTATCAAACCGTTCGTGTGGACGGTTGCCATCATGAACGGCATGACTCCGTCGAGCATTATGGTGGATGAACCGTTCGTGCGCACGGATCCTTGGGGCAACACATGGGCCCCCAAAAACTTCGACGGGGAATTTCAAGGGCCGGTGACACTCCGCACCGCGCTGCAGAAATCCATCAACGTCATATCGGCGAAACTGACCGAGCGATTCACCATGCCGGCCGTCCGATCGGTCTTGCAACGGGCCGGCATTCGAACACCCATCGAAAACGCGGTCGGATTGACCATTGCCTTGGGATCGACGGAGGTCACGGTGCTGGATCATTGCGTGGCGTATTCGACCCTGGCCAACGGCGGCGTGCGATATGATCCCGTTTTGATCACCGAGGTCAAGAATCGCGACGGCCTCACTTTGTACGACGGCCGCCGCCGCGCCACTCGGGAACAGGTCATCGATCCGAATGTCGCCTATGTGATGGTTCACATGATGAAGGGGGTGTGCCAGTTCGGGACCGGCGCCAATACCCAAGCCCAGTGGGAAAAGGCGGAACCGGGGCGTCCACGTGCAGGCAAGACGGGCACCAGCAACCGAAGCCGGAACGCATGGTTTTGCGGGTTCACCACGGATTACACGTGCGTGGTATGGATTGGTTATCGCGACAATCGTTCGTTGGGCGAGGGCAAGGAATTTACCGGTGGCCGCCTTGCGAATCCGGTCTGGACCGATTTCATGATTGTGGCCGAGGAAGGGCTGCCGGCGAGGGATTTTGAAAAACCCAATGGCGTTGTGTTCTATAATGTGGACAGGAACACGGGATTGGCCGGCGGCACATTTCAGGAAGCGTTCGTGCGAGGAACCCAGCCGCCGCAGGAAATGATCATTCCCGACGATCGCCCGGGTTTGGGGCAGACGGATACGAGGCTCCTTGAATTGTTTTGATTGCGATATGGCGTATGGCCGGGGCGCGGTGGCGCTCCCGCGTGAAGTCGAAACCGCCGATGATCTGATTGAGGAAATGGACCACAGCGGGATTGACGAGGCCTTGGTATGGCATCGCGATTGCCTTGAACGCGATTTTAATGCCGGCAATCGGCGCCTGGATGAAATTGACGCTTACCAACGGCTGCACCGGACCATGACCTTTGTGCCGACGTGCTGCGACGAAATGCCCAGCGCGGAAGATTTCGTGAAAGAGGCCCGCGCCCACGGGGTCCGCGCGTTTCGCGCCTTTCCCACGACGCACCAATTTTCGCTCGATCCCGTGTCCTGCGGCGACCTGCTGGATTTGTTTTCGGCCTGCGGGACCCCGCTGTTGATACCGCTGGCGGAAGTGCCCGGAGGCTGGGAAGGCCTTTACCGGCTTTTACGTTATTTTCCGCGCCTGCCGTTGATTGTGACCGAAACCGGGTGTTGGGGGCAGGATCGCTATTTTCGGCCCTTGATGAAAGCCTATCCTCGTTTTTTCATCAGCATGAACCGCCTTGAGACGGCCGGTCAAATCAAGAGCATCGTGGATCGCGTCGGGTTCAAGCATCTCGTGTTCGGTTCCGGCTTGCCGCGCAATTACCCCGGCGGATATGTGTTGAGTCTCAACCGGGCCGACATCAGCGAGGAGGCGCGCGCGGCCATCGCGCGGGGCAATCTCGAACGTTTGCTCAAGGAGGCGGCTTGGTGAACGGAAATTCAGGGACAGACTACGAATTTTCCCGAGGCGCAACAATTACTGACGGCGGCGAAAAGAGGGGGGAAATTCGTAGTCTGTCCCTGAATTTTAAGGAGTGCGTCTGGTGAGCCTCGGGGATCTTTTGGTAAACGGCGAACCGATCCGGTTCATTGACATGCATGGGCATCTTGGCCCCTTCAACGGCATCTATCTGCCCGACGCCACGATCGATCGCATGATTGCCGGCATGGATCGCATGGGCATGGAGTGTCTCGTTCTTTCGCCGCACAGTGCGCTGGCTGGCGACACCCGCGAGGGTAACCGTGAAATGCTCGACGCCGTTCAGCGGTTTCCCGGCCGCATTTACGGGTACTGCACGATAAATCCCAATTTTCCGGCCGACATGGCATCCGAAATGGACGCGTATCTTGGCCGGCCCGGGGTGGCGGGCATCAAGATTCACCCGGCCATGCATGCGTGTCCCGTTACCGACGACCGTTACACGCCCATGTGGGAACGCGCCCATGCCGAACGCCTCTTGGTCCTGTCGCATACGTGGGGAAACGACGGCGGCTGCGGCGCAAGCGACATGCGAAAGATTGCCGAGCGGTATCCGGACGTTCGGTTGCTTCTGGGACATTCCTGTTACGGGGCGTGGCGCGAAGCCATCGCGCTGGCCGCCGAATTTCCAAACGTCTATCTTGAACTTACCGCCGCCTATCATGTTTATGGGCTGATCGAATGGATGTGCCGCGACGCGGGATCGAAAAAGGTCCTTTTCGGCAGCGATTATCCATGGTTCGATCCGATGGCGCCCGTCGGTTGCGTGGCTTTTGCCCGCATCACGCAAGACGAAATGCAGGACATCCTTTACGACAATGCGCGCCGTCTGCTCGACGAGCAATTGAAATAGCCGGGCGCCTATTCCGCCGCCTCGATTTCCTCGTGGAACGCCTTCACATGCGGCGCGCCGGCTTCGGCAAAATGCGTGACGCCCTCGCGTTCGACAATCCCGCAAAAACGCGCGTAGGTCCCGTCCGCCTTGGCCAGCGCGGGGCTGCGCTTGCATTTGAGATACATGATCGGCAAGCGCGCCATTTCGACCCGCTGCCGTATGTCTTCGCGGTCGGCGACCGATTCCGCCTTGTCAAACAACCGCTCCGCCTGTATCACGAATTCATCCGAAAAGAGCACATCGTCGGCCTGCAGTCCCAAATGGATGTGCGTATCCGGCGTGAGGCGTCCGTGCAGCAGATCGAAATACGCCCGGACGTATTGCCCCGCGCGTCCGTAGTATCCGTGCATGAAATCGTTGACGGCCTCTTCGACATCGCATTCGGGATTCCACAACAGTTTCGCAAGCACATAGGCGCGCAACTCCGCGAACTCGCCGCCGCGGCTCTGGTACGCGGCCTGTTCCATGATCCCGATGGATTTGTGGTCGCGGAAAAATTGGATATTCGGCTGAAGCACGCGGAAATTGGGGAACGGCATGACGTAGTGGCTGAAGTTGACGACATAGTCCCAGATGTAAATGTGCGGCGCGATGGCGGCCCAGCCGTTCATGTCTTCGACGAATGTTTTGTTTTCCGGGCATTCCGTGAAGGGATGCGCGAAACAGCATTCGATGCTGCAAAACCGCACCACGACGTTCTCGCGCGGCTTGAGGGTCTTGGGCGGCTTGCGCGTGTAGCTGTAGGCAAGGGTGCCGATGAACTTGTTTGGAAATTCCTCCCTGATGTTGTCGGCCACCTGGTTGACGAACCAGATGATGGGGCCGGACTGGCTGCCTTCCGCGTCCACGATGGCCTGGCACTTGTCGCATTCGCAGGGGTTGCCCCAGTCGTTTTGCGAGACGTCGTAAATGAGATACTCCGGTTTTTCCCGCATGACCTGCCTGATCCGCTCGGTCACAATGCGCAGCACGTCTGGATTCGTCAGGCAGAGTTGGGCGTTTTCGGCCGTTCGCCGGCCGTTCAGAAGGCTGTAGTATTCGGGGTGCGACTCGAAGAATTCCTTCGGCGGCATGAGTGGGTAGAACGTGTGGACCGACCAATAGGCTTCGAGGCCGCCGGGCTGTTCACGCCACGTCATGGCGCCGTTGATGCGGTTGTGCGCGGCCCATACCGGATCGAAGGCCTCGAAATAGAAATCGTTGCGCACGCGCACGCCGGGTTTTTCGGCATGGTTCAGACAATAGAAGGCGTAACGATCCCGCTTCGGCGCAACGGTTACTTTCGGTGTGTAGAAGCGCACGCCCAATTCCCGTTCCAGGAACGACATGACGCCATACATCGCGCCGCGCGCCCCGCCGCCGTCAATGCGGATATTCGGTCCGTCGTTGACATAGACAAATGCCTCGTCGGACATGTCGCCGGACGTGTGGGCGCCGATGGCGATGGCCTTTTCCGGCACGGACGCATTGCCGGCGACGATGGGGAGATCGGCGCCGCCCACTTCCTTGATCCAATGCCGAAGTTCATCGGCGGCCCATCGTACCCCTTCGGAAGCATCCATCGGGATGACGATGGCGTAGTCCGTCTTGCCATCGGCGAACAATACCTGTTCGATCCGCTTGCCCACGGTAAAAGGAATTTCCATGATCCGTTCGATGCCTCCCGCCATGGCGGCCTTGATTCGCAGCATGTACTCGCGGTAGGACGCCGTTGCGACAGGCAACGTCATCTCTTCCTTGCGGTTCCAGCCGCCGCTCCATACGATTTTTTCGGGCGCCTGCATGTCCCAACAATCGAGCGTTGCATCCTGAATGAGCGAACCGATTAGATCCCGCGAACGTTTCATGCGCAGGACCGGTGCGCCCGTCGCATCGGAGGTGACGCCGAACAGATCGAGTCGAACCATCGCCGCCGGATCCGTCGCGGGCAGCAATCGGCAGACAAATTCCCAGCGGTTGCCGTATTGATCGATCTTGATCAGAAGCCGGTTCCGGCCCTGTTTGAGGGCGACGCCAATCATGTCCGCGCCGGCCTTGAGTCCGCGCGGCCCCGGCTTGTCCCATACCTCCTCGCCGTTCAGCCAGACGCGGCAACCGTCGTTGGCGCCAAGCGACAGCACGGCCGGCTGGACCGTTTCCGCCTCGAACTCACAATAGGCATAGGCGACGATGTTTGCATTGGGCGACAATGCCGCCACGAGATCCACAATGTCCTCTGGCGCGTCATGCCGCGTCCATGTGCGCGAACCGTCCGGGCCTGTTTCAACCTGGTCCGGAGTCGGCTTGGCCTCCGCCTCGCCGCCGTGCGCTTCCAGAAAATCGGTGTACATGCCCGAACGGCGGACCGCTCCCGCGTCCGTGTCGTCTCCCACCAGCGAAGGAAAGGGACCGCACAACAGCCATTCGCGAAAGCATTGTCCCGAAGGCTCGCCCTTGTATACGGGCGTTTGGCCAAAAGCCGGAGACCATGCGGCGCATACGCCCAGCAGGACGGCAAGCAATGTTTTCATGTGCGTTCTCCTCATGCAAGTGTTGTTTGTGCTGCGATGGACGAAATGGACGAGACGGATCGTATGGACCTCTTGTCGGTCAAAGCGTGTGAATTGCTTCGGACAGCCGAAAGTGTAACGCCGAATTCCGATTCGGCCGATCCCCCAATGCCCGTTCCGAATCGGAATTCGGCGCTACGGGCCATTGTGCTGAACTTGTTCGCACGTTCCGGGAGGTCGCTTCGTTGTCCATTTCGTCTATATCGTCCATTGTCCATTCACGACCCCGCGTTTCCGTTCACGGCCTTTGGATTATATCCCGACCGCCCGGCAACGTCACAACGGCAAAAAATCAAGGATATACAAGACGGTGGATACGGTAAACAGGCTGAGAAGAAACGTCCAGGACACGACGCTTGCGAGAAAGCGGGGCGCCACGTCGAACTGAACACCGTAGGCGGCCATGCCGATGGCCACGGGACCGCCCATCTGCACGATGAAGGCTTTGGCGGCGACGCCTTCCATGCCGGTGAGGATGGCGAAGATCGCGGCGGCCGCCGGTCCGCCAATCAGGCGCACACCCGACGACACGAACACAGGGACGCTGGTTTCCAGGCGCGTGGCGGCGAGTTGCGCCCCCAGGATGATGAGTTGAACGGGAATTGCGGCGCCGGCGGTCAGGCTGATGGCGCGTTCGACGGCTTCGGGAAAACGCCAGCCGGTCTTCTGAAACACAAGCGCCAAAATGAACGCGTACATCATGGGAAATCGAAACACGCGGCGCAACGCTTCGCCCACGCCATGGTGCGCGCGCTGGGCGAAGTAGATTCCGAGGCTGTTTTGCAGGAAACTGCCGATGACCATGACGACAATCGCGAAGGCCAGCCCTTCCTGGCCGAACGCAAACAAACAGACCGGAAGCCCGAAATTCCCCAGGTTGGGAAACATCGTCATCAGAAACGCACCGCGCTCGTGGCCGCCGATGCGCAGGAGGCGTGCGAGAACCGTCAACAGCAACGTCATGGCGACGAGGACCAACACGGATGCGGCGGCAATGCGTCCGAACAAGGCCCATTCGATGGGCTTCCGCGAAATGCCGTCGAACACGAGCGCGGGAATCAGCATGTAGATGTTGAGTGACGATAGTGTCTTGACGTCGAGGTGCAGGCGCTTGCGGACGACAAAAGCCGCCGCGGCCACAAAGAACACCGGGGTTACGGCAGACAGGATTTCCCGCATCAAGACGCCGGATCGCCGTCTGGTCCCGCCACGGACAGGTTATTCTTGCCGAGCGCCTTGGCCCGGTACATGGCGTCGTCCGCGGTGCGAATAAAATCCTTGACGCTCATTTCGGGGCGATATTCGGCGATGCCGATGCTGAGCGAGGTGCCATGGACCTCGTTTTCCTGGTATTCGGCGCGCAATCGCTCGGCAATCTGGGTGGCGGCTTCGGCGGTTGCATTGGAGGCAATGATGGCGAATTCGTCGCCGCCGCATCGGAATCCGCTGTCGGTATTGGCGCGTATGTTCTTCCGAATGAGACGTCCAAGCGTCTTCAACACGCGGTCGCCCGCTTGATGGCCGAGGGTGTCGTTGCACTTCTTGAAATTGTCCACATCAATGGAAATCATGGTGAGGGGGGCGGCGCCGCTCTTGGCGCGCGAAACGGCGACATCGAGTTCGGTGTTGAACGCCCGCCGGTTGAACAGGCCGGTCAGCGAATCCACCTGGGCGACTTCGACGAGACGCTGTTCGAGGTTTCGCCGTTCGGTTGTGTCCTTGAAGGTCAGGCACACGAGATGCTCGCGCATGACGTTGATGAACGTGAGGCTGACATCCATGAAAACCTTGCGGCCGTCCTGGCCGATCAGGGCCACGTCGCTCAAGGTGCCTTGGCCGTTCTGAGCGCATAGCATCAGGCCGGCATCGAAACGGGCGCGTTCCGATTCGTCCACGAAATTCAGGACGGATTTGCCGGTGAATGCGTCCTCGGATCCGCCCATGAGCCGGCAAAACGCGCCGTTGACCGATGCGATAATACGGCTGGGTTCGTCGAGAATGGCCATCCCGTCCGTATTGTTTTCGAAAAGGCTGCGGTATTTGCTCTCGGCGATAATTTCGGATTCGCGAAGATCCCGTTCGCGAAAGACGCGGAGCAGTTTCGCCTCGAGTTCGCCCTGCTGGAACGGCTTGGCGAGGAAATCCGTGGCCCCGGCGCGGATGACCTTCACAAAGGGGAAATCGTCCGTCTGGCCCGTGATTGCGACGATGTCAATGTACGGCCACTTTTTGTTCACGGCCGCGATAAGGTCTATTCCGTTCAAGCCGGGCATGACCATGTCCGCGATAAGTACGTCAGGCGCTTCGCGTTCGCACGCTTCCATGGCGGCATCGCCGTCCTGAACCACGACGGTTTCGCACTTGAAAAGCATCTTGATCAACTTTTCAAGCACCCGGACCACCGTCGGCTCGTCGTCGGCAATCAAAATTTTACGCCGCGAATGATCCTGATTGTCGGTGCGATGGTTCACCGAGGTCCACCATCGGGACACCGCAGCGTAATGGTCGCGAATCACGCATTCCGCGAGGGGATTGTCGCTTCCGCTTTGTTTACAACAGGGTTCCATCCACCTCTTCCCAACAACTTCCCACGGGAAGTATAGCCAAACAGGCCGGCTACCGTCAAATGGCTGGTAGGACAATTTTTCGTTGTCTCGTCCCGCCTGTTCGCGGTATAGTTGCACCTTTACAGGGAAACGGATGTTCGATAATGGATCGGAAGAAATCGCCTGAAATGACGGATGACGCGGGAATGATGAACTGGCTGTTCGGCGGCGCGGGATTCGAATGGTTCAAAAGCTTGGTTATTGCGGTGGGTTTGGCGCTGATCATACGCTGGATCGTCGCCGAACCGTTCCGGATACCGTCAAGTTCGATGGAACCGACGCTGCATGGCGATCCTCGAATTATGCGCGGTGACCGTGTGTTCGTCAATAAACTTGTTTACGGCACGCGGTTTCCGTTGAACGGCGTCCGCATCCCGTTCACCAAAACCCGGATTCATTACGCCGACAATCGTATCTGGCGCAACCAGGCCCCGAAACGCTGGGACATCGTTGTGTTCAAGTCCGTCGAACCCGGCGCGATTCACACGACGCTTGTCAAGCGTGTGGTGGGAATGCCCGGCGAGCGGATTCATATCCAGGGCGGCAAAGTGTTTGCCGACGGAAAACCACTCGAACTGCCGCCGGACATGCCGCCGGTACACTACACGGCGCCATGGGGCAACTGTTATGGCGTCGCGACGGACGACGCCCATTCGCTTGTGCCGCCGGACCATTACCTGCTGCTGGGCGACAACAGCGCGCAAAGCCGTGACGGGCGTTTTTTTGGATGGGTTCCCAACGAACGGATTCTCGGGCGTGTTTCCTGCATTTGGTGGCCGATTCCGCGCTGGCGCGATTTCACCGGTTTTTCGGACACGGGATGGTGGCGTATCGTGGTGGGATTCACGAGCCTTCTGCTGGTTTACCGTATTTTCTTAGGGCGATCCTGGTCGGTACATGTGGCTCGGGGCAAAGGCGTGTTTGGCGTGGACCATTTTTTGATCAATCGTTGGGCCTACGGCATACCCGTTCCATTCACTCGATATCGCATTCACAAGGGCCGCATGCCGAAACGCGGCGAACGGGTGCTGTATCGCACGGGAAAACCGGTGGCGGGATCGCCGGACATGGCGCTTGGATATGTCGCCGGATTGCCGGGAGAACGGGTGCTGATTGAGGACGGCCGCCTGGTTGTCAATGGGCAACCGGTTGAAATACAAGGACTTGTGCTTGAAGAGATCGAAGTTTCCGGGCCTTATGCACGGTCCAAGGCAAAAGAACATTCGCTTGTTCCGGAGGATTGCGTTTTTATCCTGACGGCGGATGGTAATCCGCAGGAACCGTGGGACGGACGGAGGCTCGGGTGGACGCCTCATGCCCAACTGGTCGGTCGTGCCGTCGCCATTTGGTGGCCACCCCAACGCTGGCGTCGCTTGCGCTGAACACGTTGGGAAAAACGAATCAGCCTGCCGACATTCCGTGAAACACGGTGTTATTCCGCCTGCTATTGGGCTACGGCTCGCATGTTGAACCGCCGAATTCCCCAAAAACCCGCAACCAGCAGCATGATCGCCAACGGCCATGCCTCGATTGGTAGACTGGCGCGCTTGTAGGTTTCGCCATAGGCAAAATAACCGTTGACCTCGCCGGCCAGTGGACTGTTATCGTCGTTGGCCCTGATGGAATCATTGTCGTTCACGGCCAACCCGACGGTTCCGCCTCCCGCGCCCAAGCTTACCGAGACAATATAGACGGACCCGTCCTTGGCGGCATTGACGTCTTCAATCGAGGCTTCGAGTTCGCCGCCGGTAATGATGAGACTGAAATCGGACACGTCCACACCATGGACCGGTTCGCTGAATGTTACCTCAAAATCAACCGAATCGAAGCCTGCCTTTTTCGCCGGCGACGCCGTCAAACATTTGACGGTCAATACCTTGGGCAGATCGAGCCAAGCCCCGTAATAGGTATCCACGGCAAACCGCGCGAAAACCTTGTACCCTTCCTTGTGCAGGTGAATATTCGCGCCACCCTTGGCGGCGATGTCCTTGGCCCATTTGGGATCGTTCATTGCCTTGCCGAAATCGTACAGGATGGCGATTGCCGGGCCCGGATAGTTCAGATCGCCGCCGGTCCAGGGTTCATAATCGGGATAATTTCCCGGCAGCGACACGGTTCCTTTGGTGCCGGGGGTTCCCCGAGGGCCGTAATACTGTTCTTCCGGCAGGGTGGTCTGCCTCCGTTCCTCGTTGGGCGCCTGGCTGATCAATTCGAAATCGCACGGATACCCGAACCACCATTGCATCAGCCCGAACGTGTTGAGAAAGTAACAGCGATGGGCGTATTGCGGCTTGGCCATAATCAGGTTCATCAATTCGAGTTTGATGTGGCCGCCGTTGGCCATGGCGGTGTTCGCGGTGAGCGGGTCGGCGCCCCCCACGCCTTCATCCATGTAATCGTAATCGGTAAGCACGACGCGTACATCGGGCCGGCTATCCAAAGTATATTCGACGATAATGCGCAACTGATCGAGGATGGCGTAGGCGAACGCATATTCCGCCTTGGATTCTGTTCCCCATGTTTCCTTCCAGCCGTGGTCGAAGCGGACGCCGTGGACCGTCACGGAGGGGCTTGTCCCTCCATTCAAGCCGGAACCGTTGGCGGTCATCAGCGGTACGGCCGTGTTCGCGAAAACGCCCTTGAACGTGCAGAAATAGGTTGGCAGGCCGCGCGCATCCTCGACTTCGATGTTGCCGGCCCCGATGGCGGGCAGCGCTTCGAGGGCGCTCTGGACCTCGGCGGACGAAGCGCCGAGTGGGAGGGGGGCGGTCGTCTGGCCCTGGAAGGTCAGGGTAAAGGAACCGCCTTCCGGCCCGCCGCGAAACACGATCGTCTGCCATTCGAAGGGCGTATAGGCGATGAACGCCTCGAAATTGCCCCGGATATAATCGTTGCCGCCAAGGCCCAAATGCACGATGTCAATTGTCGGATAGGCCATCAGGGTCCTGCGGATCCATTCCAGTTTGCCGATCATGCCGAAAGGCGTGGCCGTGGGTTCGTTGGTGGACCACTGGGTAATCATCGAACCGGCCACGGCGGTGTCGCCGATATCCGTCCAGCGTTCGCGTCCCGTTTCGGGCAGGATATCCCGAAACGCGCTGCCCCGATCGTAGGTCCAGAACACAAACCCCGACGCCATGAACCAAGGCCAACTGTCGCCCACCAACAAAATGCGCGGGAACGTTTCTTCTGCTTTTCCCGCTTCGGCCGCGTTCGCCGCGAATGCCATCCCGATGATGAGCAAGAAAAGCAACCCCCACGCCAACCCACGAAGCGTTGCGTCATGCATGGCTTGTTGTCCTTGTTTGCATCCCGTGTCCGGACGTTGTGTCCCTGCCGGGAAGCCCTTCACCCGCACAAATCCCTACTATCCCCATTATTACCTTAGGCCCGCCGGGTGTCAAATTCACGAAATGTCGGCGTATACGTCAGGAGTAGCGGGCATCGGGGTGAAAACTGACCACCGCGGCGGTTGTGCCTGTCGGAATGAATTCACCCGCATCGGTAATGTTTACGCCGGACAGATTCGCGGCATCGAGCAAGTCGAATATGACGCGGTTCATGCCAATGTCGGCCATGCCTGGATACCCCGGCGACCAGCGCGTGCCGGCATCGTCGCCGGCGCCCATGATGGTGCGCATGAGGCTGTGCAGATACACGGCCATGTCCTCCGCGACGCGGTCGGACAGTCCCTGCAGAAACAACGCGGATTCGGAATCGCCTGCGGACTTGAATGCGGCGATTTGGTTTTCGACGGCAGGACCACCCGTGCCGATTTGCACGCCGACGGCGCTGTATTCGCCGGAACTTTTCGGCAGGAAGTACTGTGCGCCGCACACCACGTCGTTGCGATCCGAACCGATCACGGTCGTGAAATGGAATCGGGCAATTTCATGCGACAAGTCGGCGGGATCGTAAAGCATGATGTTTTCGCCTTCCGACTGGCACGGATAAATGCCCATGACGCCTTGCGGCACAATCCATCCGTGCTGGTCGCAATCGGCGACCCATTGCACGAACAATCGTTCCAGTTCCGCCGGATCGGTGTTTTGCCGCTTCCAGAGCGCCGTGCCGCCGAAACGCCAATTGAGCAGAAACAGCGTGCGCGTGTCAATACGCTCCGCGAAATCCCGCATGCGCATCTCGACGCGTCGCCTTGCGCATTCGGCCGCGTGCGCGGGATTCCATCGCGACGCGCCGGCCTGTTCGAATGAGACCGTCCGGCGTGGAAGCGTCGCGAGCAGCCGGGCCTCCTCGCGGGCCATTTCTTCGGCACGTTCCAGTTTCGACAACAACATGCGCCGGTTCTTCTCGAAGATCGGTCTTGGATCGCTTGCCGACATCAATGCGTTCATGACATTCACGCCGTCCATCGCGGTGCGGCAGTAGAACACGTTGCCGCGCATGTTTTCGGGATTGTCCTCGCCCGCCATCGCCACATACGCCGCGTGCCGTTCGTTTACGGGCGCGCCGCCAATCAGGATGGGCGTGTCTTCGAGTCCCTGCTCGCGCATCATTTTCGATACCGTGATCATGTGGTTCGACGTTTGCACGAGCAGCGCTGACATGCCGATGGCGTCGGCGTGATGTTCCCGGGCGGCGTCCATGAACTGCTGCAGCGGCGTCATTGCACCGAGATCGATTACACGATAGCCGTAGTTTTCCAGGAGCGTCTTGGCTAGGTCCTTGCCGATGCTATGCACATCCTGGTACACGGTGCCGAGGACGACCGTGCCTTTGTGGCGAATGCCGTCCAGCGTCTCCGAACCCGATGTGCAGTGCATGTATTGCTCCAAAAAACGCATGACCTGTTGCATGACGTCCGCCGATTTCAGCAGGTGCGGCAACGACACCTCGCCGCGCGCGAACCCGTCGCCGAGTTCCTTCATCGCCGCCATCAGATAGTCGTTGATAAAATCGAGCGGGGCGTGAAGGTCCACCGCCTGCGCGGCCTGCAACACGATACGGTCGCTATACGCATAGACATGGCCATTTTTTTCAAAAGAGCCGTTCTCGCGCTCCTTGAATCCGTCCTTGATCTTCTCGCAGATCGCCTGTTCGATCGGGAGGTCGTCATACGAAGATCGCGCGGCGGCGCTGTCGCCTTTCTTCTCCCGCGCGATTCGTTCAAGTTCCGCGAAGGCGTCCATGTCGTGTTCGAGAATGACGCGGCGGCCGAGATCGCGATGATCCGGGTCGAGATCGGCGGCGAACACGTAATGGTTCGGGTTGACGATGGCCGCGTCGAGACCGCGCTTGCGCGCCTCATCGAGAAAAACGGATGTCAGCACCATGCGCATGTAGGGTTTCGAGGCAAGCCCCGTCGTCAGATTTCCGACGCCGAGCGTGGTTTGAATGCCCGGCACGAGTTCCTTGATGCGCCGGACGGCCTCCAGGGTTTCGACGGCGAAATTCATGTCCGGCGACGATTCGGATCCGATTGGAAACACGTTGGCGTCAATGAACAGTTGATCCGGGCCGACGCCGTGCTTTGCGGCGGCTTCAACGATTTGCAACGCCAGCGCGACTTTCTCGTCCGCCGTGGCGCCGGGGCCTTTCGGGCCGGTACACAGGCCGATATAGACGGGATGGTGGAATGTTGTCGCGCGAAGCACCGCGTCCGCCTTCGACAATCCGGGTTCGACGTCTTCCATCGAAATCGAGTTGAGAATGGGACGTCCCGGATACACCTTCGCGCCTTCGATCAGCGCATCCACGGCGAACGAGTCCAAACACATCGCGCCGGGAAAATCCGTCGTTTGCACGTGGATGACTTCCTTGAGCGTCTCGGTCGTATCCACGGTGTTTGAGTCCATGCACACGTCAATGACGTCGAGTCCCAGTTGCCGAACCTGTTCATTGACCACGTCCTCAAGCGCATCATGGTCAATGGGACCGCCGCTTTCGACCGCATCGCGCACTTTCTTCGAGCCGCGCACGTTCAACCGTTCGCCGAATCGTATCAGCGTCCGGCTGCTGTCGAGCAGGATCGCGCGCTGCGGTCCGGATACGTACAGGCCCGGTTCGGGCGTTCGGACGGCCGGTGTCGCTCCGCGTAGCATGTCCGCGACGGCGCGAATATGCGCCGGCGTCGTTCCGCAGCATCCGCCGACGATGCGCACGCCGTACTCGGCCACGAACGTGTGCAGAATCCGCGCGAATTCCGCCGGTTCGAAACGGTAGATGGTCCTGCCCGCTTCGGCGATGGGCAAACCGGCGTTTGGAACCACCGAAATCGGCAGGCGCGAAAACCGCGCCAGTTTCTCGACCGTCGGCAGCATGAGATCGGGTCCGATGCTGCAATTGATGCCGAACGCGTCTATCCCGATGCCCTCGATGGTGACGAGCGCCGCATGGATGTCCGTGTTGAAAATCTGCATTTTCGAAAAACGGTCCACGGTGACCTGGCACACAATCGGCAGCGTGCGTCCGGATTCCGTCATGGCTTGTTTGCCGCCAAACACCGCCGCCTTCAATTCGAGGATGTCTTGCTGGGTCTCGTAGAGCAACGCATCCGCGCCGCCGTCAATGAGTCCCCGCGCCTGCCGCCGGAAATTCTCCGCGATGGCGTCGAAGGTGGAAGTCTTTAGTTCGGCCCGGGTGCTCGAAAGGACTCGGTTCGAGGGGCCGATGGAACCCATGACGAACAGGGGCCGTCCGTCGTATTCCGGATCGCGCCGGTGGATCTCGCGCGCCTCGCAGGCCAATTCCGCGCCGCGCCGGCTCAGCCAATAGGCCCAATCCTCATGGGACATCGCGGGCAAGTCAATGTCATGCGGCAAGGGTGCGAAGCGCGAGGTGTCGATCGCGCGGAAATCGTATTCCGACAACCGAAACGGCGACGCGCCGAACGTGTTCGTTTCGACGGCATGCGCGCCTGCGCGATAGTACGCCAGATGGATGTCGCGCACGGCTTCCGGACGCGAAAACACCAGCATGTCCGACAACATGCGGTAGTCCGCGCCGCCGAAATCCGCATCGCCCAAATCCAGCCCCTGGATCAGGGTGCCCATCGCGCCATCGAGCAGGATGAGGCGCTCGCGCAGCATTGCCGAGAAATCCACGGCGTTCTCCGACAGTAAAAGCGAAACGCAGTCCATTTCCGGCGATTGCCCCCGGAAGGCGATCTTCCGTACCGGCAATCGCGGGGGCGTTTCGAACGATTACATTATATGGTTGCGGCGTACCCGGCGATCAGGTCGCCGATTTTTGTGGTGGACAATCCGGCCTGCTGGATTTCCTTTACCGAAAGGCCGGGTAGCACCCTGGATTCGAGGAATTTTACGCAGGCCCTTTCGATGCAGTCCGCGGCCTTGTCCTCGCCGAGGTGCGCCATCATCATCTGGCCCGCGAAAATGCACGCGAGCGGATTGATCACGTTCATGCCGGTATATTTCGGCGCGCTCCCGCCGATCGGCTCGAACATCGAGACGCCTTCAGGATTGATGTTCCCGCCCGCGGCGATGCCCATGCCGCCCTGAATCATCGCGCCAAGGTCTGTGATGATGTCGCCGAACATGTTGCCCGTCACGATCACGTCGAACCATTCAGGGTTTTTCACCATCCACATTGTCGTCGCGTCCACATGCGCGTATTCGCGCTTGATGTCTGGGAATTCGCGATCGCCCATTTCATGGAACGCACGCTCCCACAGGTCGAAAACATAGGTCAACACATTGGTCTTTCCGCACAGCGTGAGCGTTTTCGCCTTGTTGCGTTTGCGCGCGGTCTCGAAGGCGTAGCGCAGGCACCGGTCCACGCCGTTGCGCGTGTAGACCATTTCCTGCACGGCCACTTCATAGGGCGTGCCCTTGCGCATGACGCCGCCGAGGCCGGTGTACATGTCTTCCGAATTCTCGCGCACCACGACGAAATCTATGTCTTCCGGCCCCTTGTTTTTGATGGGGGTTTCCACCGTCGGATACAGTTTGACCGGCCGCAAATTGATGTACTGGTCCAATTCGAACCGCACCCGGAGCAGAATGCCCTTTTCAAGAATGCCCGGTTTTACGTCCGGGTGGCCTATCGCGCCCAGGAATATCGCGTGATATTGTTTCAACTCTTCCGTTGCCGAATCCGGCAGCACCTCGCCGGTCCGCAAATACCGGTCGCCCCCGAAATCGTACTCCGTCGTGTCGAATGAAAATCCGCAACGCTGGGCCGCAGCCTGAGCGACTTTCACGCCTTCCCGGAGCACTTCCGGTCCTGTCCCGTCTCCCGGAATCAATGCAATATTATATTTTGCCATTCTCGAAGCCTCTCTCGATTGTTTGCATTCTTTTCGGTTGAATGGCGAATGGTATCACCAAGACGGGAAGCCATTCTACTTTTCATTTTTCGATCGATCGCGTCGTTGTTGGTTTGTTTCAATTGCGATTCGGATCGTCAGCGCCGCCAGTCGAGCAGGCACTCGATCGCGTCCGGCGCGAACACGGGTATGCCCAGCGCTTCCTGCACGCGTTTTCGTTCCGCGAACGAATCGTCAATAAAGATGGCCTTCTTTTCCGCGATATGGGCGCTTTTGTCTGCCAGGGCGCCGACCGGCACGATGCTGTCGAAGAGGCCGGCGAGCCGGTATTGCCCAAGTGTCGCGCCGAGATCGCCCGCGTGCCGGGAGACCAGATGGACGCGAATCCCCCGGTTGCGGCACTGAAAGATGAACGCCGCCAAGAGGGCATTGACCTCGCCGTCAATGATGAGCGTATCGTCGAGATCAATATAGACGTCGTCGTATTCGATCGGCGCGAGAAACCGGTTGCACAAGGCGCGATCCATTTCGATGGGAAACGTATTGCACGCAATTTCGACGTCGAGGTCCAGGCGGTCGTACACGGCGAGCAATGGCAGATTCACGCCGAGATTGCGGTACAGTCCCATCCCGCCGCTTACGCGCGGGGCCGCCTCGAGCAATGCCAATTCCCCGGCGGCGTCCCGTTTCGCCTGAAAAAACCACGGACCCCGGAATGACAGGGCGCCGTGAATGCGCTCCGCCCATTCCCGGAATATCGGGTCGGACACGGGCCGCGTATCCACGCTGATGCCGCCTTGTGTCCGCAGGCGTTCGCGGGCGCCGGCGAAACGCAACGCGCCGTGCCGGTCCGTGAAGCAATCAACCGTATATTCCGCGCCCGGCAGATATTCAAGGATGATCAACGAGGGATCGCGGCCGAGCGCCGCGTCGAGCGCGGCACGCGACTCGATGCGCATCGCTCCCTGCGCGCCTTGGCCCGCGTCGGGCTTCACGAAGACCGGATACGGCAAATCCCGTTCGTTTTGTTCCCAAAGTCGCGGCACGCGCACGACGCCGGACAGCCGTTTGTAGGCAGCCCTTTTGCTTCGGCACACGGCGCATGTTTCCAGCGGCGATCCTATCACCGGACACGCCAGTTTGCCCTCCGATTCCGCAAGCCGCAACACGACGCTGTCGTGCGCCGGAAAGAGGAGATCGATCCGCCGATCAAGGACAATCCGGTTCAACGCTTCGACAAAATCCGGCGCGTCCACAAAGGGGAGGCCGCCCACATATTCGCGAAAGACCAGCGGGCCATGGCTTGAAGCGACGCTCGACGCGCCCACGAGCGACACGTGCGCCGAAAAGCACAGGGCGCGGTGGATTTCGAGGCCTATCTCGGATCCGCAGGGAAACACCAGCACCCGCGTCTTTTCGCGCAACGACTCGCCCACGAATCGCCTCCTTATGCCAAACGGCGGCATTTTACGCTATCGCTTCTGTCCGATGCGACTGCCCCGTCTTTTATTGTTCTCCGGCCACCGAAAATTTTTTTGGGGCTGTCGCTTCACCCCTGCTCAAATGACCGCATAAGAACTCAACGCAAAGACGCGAAAGACGCAAAGAAACGCGAAAATTCCTTTTCTTCAATTTTCAACTGCGTATAAGAATCAATCTCAGGCAACGAGATCTTGTGTTGAAATTGAAAATGGCCGCTATGTAGCGCCGATTTCCCAATCGGCATGTCGTGTTTCAGCAAGCCGATTTGGAAATCGGCGTTACATTCCGAGATCTTCACGACACCGAGAAGACGGTACTCTCAAGATCATGGAACTTCATTTTTTCTGCAAGTTACCCCAGACTTTATAGAAACCGGACTTTAAAGGACTGATTCGAGTTTGGAATTGCGTGGCCCCAACACCCATGCCCTGTTTTTCATCTGCGTGCATCGGCGTCATCTGTGGAGAATCATACGATCCACAGATGACGCAGATACACGCAGATATCGAAAAGATGAAGGGGGGAAAGAGATGAAAATGGAACCCCTTGCGGCATTGCGGCGTGTATGTGATGATTCCATCGGGCGTCGCGGTTCGGGCGGGTCAACGGGCTGAAACCCGCGCTACAAACACGTTGTCTTGGCGCAAGAAATTGTTTGGACAACGATGATTCCAAGCATTGCATTTCCCGCGAACACACAATGCTTTGCGCCTTCGTTCCTTCGTGGTTCAAATTGTTCCGGACG